>MDTA01170745.1_pt1 | contig 33916 bp, 33 predicted proteins | sample 811151 | NCBI WGS metagenome assembly MDTA01 (sample SAMN05326648, study PRJNA326480) | marine metagenome | isolation source: seawater | place: Indian Ocean: South | collected 2010
ATCTTGTGACATGAAAATAAAAACCCCTGAATAAATTCATTAAAATGATATATAAAAAACCAAAAAAATATAATGAATTTTGAACTTTTTATTACAGTCAAATTTTGACAAAAAAATCCCTTACTAAAATTTAGATCAAAATTAGTAATCAAAATATTTTTAAGAATAATTAAAAAAGAACTTTTTTTTAATTAAAACAAACTAACTATTAATAATAAATTCCGCAACAAGAAATTGAATTAAAGTACTTATATATTTTATATTGAATTTAAGAGGGAGTCTTTTTAAATAACTTCCAATAACACTCTTAACTCATGGAAATAGTTTAATGAATCTATTTTATAGATTTAATTCTATTAGATAATCGAGAGATTTTTCGAGAGGCAGATTTTTTATGGATAATTTTCTTCGACGCTGCAGACATAATTTCTGATTCAGCCTTTCTTAATGCTACTTTTGCATCTTCTTTTTTTCCAGAGACTATATTTAGTTCAGTTTTCTTAATAAAGGTACGATATCTATTCTTAACCGACTTATTAAAATCAGTTTTATTTTTTATTTCTCTAATCTTTGCCTTTGCTGACTTTGTATTTGCCATATAATAATCTCAAATCCCTAACAATTTATTTTTGACAGACAGGACAGTAAAATGTCGATCTCTGAGCTATTACTATTCTTAATATCTTAGACTTACAAGACCTTTTTCTACAAATTGAACCTTCTCTTCCATATACTGCTAACTTATTTTGATAATCTCCTAATTTACCACTAACCATGGCGTAGTCATTGATGCTAGAGCCTCCTAGTTTAATGGATTTGTTTAATACTTTCTTAATATATTTAACAATCAGGTTACACTCTTCAGTAGTTAGTGAACGGCTTTCTTTGATAGGATTAACTTTAGCTAAATAGAGAGATTCTGATGCATATATGTTTCCAACCCCAACAACATATTTTTGATTCATTATTGTAGACTTAATTGGGGATTTTTTATTTTCACAGATCCTTTTTAAATACTTTCTGTTAAATGTTCTATCTAATGGCTCAACACCAAGATGTCTAAAAAGTTTAGATTTGAATAAAAAATTAGAAGGAATAACTTTTATTAAACCAAATCTTCTAGGATCTATATATATTAAATCAACTTCATTAGAGAATGAAATTAGAAAATGTGTATGTTTAGTTATTATTCTGTCTTCAGAATTTGAAATTATTATTCTTCCTGACATACCTAAATGAATTACAATTGTTTGATTATCTTCTAAAACGATAATTATATATTTTGCTCTTCTATAAATTGATTTGACAAATTTTTTAATAATTTTATTTCTTATATTTCCTTCTATCTGGTACCTTAATTTAGGTGAATATTTTTTAAAGTCTATAATCTCATTTCTAATTATTTTTGGTTCTATCCCCTTGATAACAGTCTCTACTTCAGGTAATTCTGGCATTTAATAAATGTTTATTTTTCTTATTCTTTAAGTTAACTAGTATTCTAGATAACATATATCAAATATGAAAGCTCAAGAAGTATTTAACATTGTAGCAAATAAATATGATCTCATGAATGATGTCATGTCAGCTGGGACTCATCGTTATTGGAAGGAATGCATGATTGATTGGCTAGAACCATTTGTAGGAATGAAGATAGTTGACGTTGCAGGAGGAACAGGAGACGTCTCTACAAGATTTTTAAAAAGAATTGACGGTCTTGGAGAGGCAGTGGTATGTGATCCAAACAGTGCAATGATAGAATATGGAAAAAAGAAAAATGAATTTGCTAATAAAATAAAATGGATAAATGCTCCAGCTGAAAATCTACCTTTTGAAAATGAATTTTTTGATGCTTATCTTGTTTCGTTTGGAATTAGAAATTTTGATGATATGAAGCAATCTCTTAAAGAAGCTCATAGAGTTTTAAAAGTTGGTGGAAGATTCATCTGTTTAGAGTTTTCTAAAGTTCAAAATAAAGATTTATCGAAATTATATAGTTTATACTCAAAAATAATTCCAATATTTGGAAAGTTAATTGTAGGAAATGAAAAACCTTATCAATACTTAACCAAGACGATTGAACAATTTCCTACACAAGAAAAATTTAAACAAATAATTGAGCAAAGTAATTTCTCTAATGTTGAATTTAGAAATCTATTTAATGGAATTGTCGCAATTCATTCAGGTTGGAAAGAGTAAGTAATGATAAAAAATTTAATTTTTTTAATAAAGATAATCAGAATATTCAAAAAATATGATATTTTGAAGCTCATTGCCAATACATTAAAATTTAAGTTTTTATTTATTATATTTACTGAAATAATATCTATTGGGGTAAATAGAATAAAAAATTTATCAAGCTCCTCTGACGGAATAAGAATTGCAAAAGCATTAAATGAACTGGGACCTTCCTTTATTAAATTAGGACAGCTAATTTCAACTCGACCAGATATAATTGGGAATCAAATTGCTGAAGATATGTCTTTATTAAGAGATAATTTACCTCCATTCCCGAAATCAGCGGCTGTAAAGATCATTGAAAAAGAATTTGGGAAAGATATAAATGAAATTTTTGAAAACTTTAGTGAGCCAATAGCAGCGGCCTCAATAGCCCAAGTACACTTTGCTGATATTTATATAAATAAGAAACTCACTCCTGTTGCTGTCAAAGTTTTGCGACCAAACATCATTGAAATAATTAATAATGAAATGGAAAGATTAAGTTGGCTATCCAGATTTATGGAGCTATTTGAAGACTTTAGAAGACTAAGACCTAGGGCAATCATTGAAAAGGCCAAAGAAGTCATAAAATTTGAACTTGATTTCAGATATGAAGCTGCTGCTGCCTCTGAACTAGCTGAAAATACTAAAGCTGACTTATCTTTTTATGTCCCAAAAGTATATTGGGATCAAGTGACTAAGAAAATTTTAACAATAGAAAGAATTGGTGGGATACCTGCAGATAAGATTGATTTACTAAAAAGGAAAAATATTAACACTGAAAGTGCTGCAAGTAATTTAATTAAAAATTTTTTAAGACAATCCATAAGAGATGGCTATTTTCATGCAGATTTACACCAAGGTAATTTATTTATTAGTGATGAAGGAAATCTAAATGCTGTAGATTTCGGAATAATGGGAAGACTAGACAAAAAAAATAGAACTTACTTGGCTGAAATTATTTATGGATTTATAACTCAAGATTATTTACAAATTGCAAAAATTCATCAAGAAGCAGGATTAATAGATAAAAATCAATCAATAGAAGATTTTTCTCAGGCTTTAAGATCAATTGGTGAACCAATTATTAACCAAAAAGCAAAAAATATTTCAATGGGAAATCTATTAATTCAATTATTTGAAATTACAAAACAGTTTAATATGTCTCTACAGCCCCAACTGCTTCTTTTACAAAAAACGATGATCACTGTAGAGGGAGTTGCTAGAAAATTAGATCCAGAAATAGACTTTTGGTCAGTGTCAAAACCTGAAATTGAAAAATGGTTAAAAGATGAGCTTGGAGTAATGAATAGACTAAAACAGACTCAAGAATCTCTTCAATCTATTGCCAGAAGAATACCTGATTTACCAGATTTTATTAGTAGAGCAGATGCTGCATTCGATATAATAGCAAACAAGAAAGAAAATGTTAAAACTTCTAATGATTCAAAAATATATTTTGTCGGATCAGGCGCATTTTTACTGGTTTTTTTAGGATTAATTCTATTGATATAATTATTTTTTTTATCTATATAGATGGTCCAATTAAAGAATAAGATATTTTATTAAAAAATGAAAACAAATAGAAAAATATTATTAATTATTACAGGTGGTATTGCTGCTTACAAATCTCTTGATGTTATTAGAGGATTAAAAGAAAAAAATTGTGACGTAACTTGTGTTCTAACTAAATCAGGATCAGAGTTTGTAACTCCCCTTTCTTTAGAAAGTTTGTCAGGCAATAAAGTTTATACTGATCTATTTAATCTTAATGATGAACATGAAATGGGTCACATTCAATTATCAAGGTCAGCTGATTTAATATTAGTTGCTCCAGCTACCGCAAACATAATTTCAAAGATTGCTTACGGTATAAGTGATGATTTGGCATCGACAATTTTAATGGCTACTAACAAACCTGTACTAGTAGCGCCATCAATGAATGTTCACATGTGGATTAACAATGCTACGCAAAGAAACATTAATACATTAAAACTAGACGGCATTAACTTAATTGGACCAGATACCGGCTCTATGGCGTGTGGTGAGTATGGAGAAGGTCGTATGAGTGAACCTAGTGAAATAATTGAACATACTATCAATTTAATTGAAAAAATTAACTTTGCCCCACTTAAAAATTATTCTGCACTAATAACTTCAGGGCCAACACGTGAAATGATAGATCCTGTGAGATATATTTCAAATGAATCTTCTGGAAAGCAAGGACATGCAATCGCAAAAGCAATTTTTGATCTAGGTGCCAAAACCACTTTGATAAGTGGACCAACTTCTATTCCTAATCCAGTAGGCCCAACAATAGTAAAAGTAAAGACTGCTGCAGAAATGTCAGATGTATGTGAATCATTATTACCTACAGATATTGCAGTATGCGCGGCTGCAGTAGGAGATTATAAAATTTCAAATAAAAGTTCTGAAAAAATAAAAAAATCTGGAACTAAAATTTCAATTTAACTTGAGGAAAATCCAGACATATTATCAAGAATTAGTAAGCGGAACAGTAAAAGACCCAAACTGGTTATTGGTTTTGCTGCAGAAACTGAAAATTTGATCTTTAATGCTGAGTTAAAGTTAAAAGAGAAGGGCTGTGATTGGATACTTGCAAATGACATTTCGAATGAAAAGGTTATAGGAAAAAATGATAATAAGGTTCATTTTATCTCTCGTGATGAAAAAATTGAGTGGAACTCCATGTCTAAGATTGATGTCGCAAAAAAGCTTTCAAAAAAAATAGCAAATCATTTTGCTTAATATTGTTAATTAAGTGAATAAAATTAAATCTGCAGCAGTCTTAATAAAAAAATTATCTAATTTAAAAGATTTTAATATTCCAGCCTATCAATCTGATGAGGCAGCTGGTGTAGATTTAAGTGCCTCAATTGAACAACCAGTAAAAATTTTACCATGGGAAAGAGAAATAATTCCGTGTGGAATATCACTCTCTATGCCTAGAGGGCTGGAGGCTCAAATTAGACCGAGATCTGGACTTGCCTTTAAACATGGTATAACCATTCTAAATACTCCTGGAACGATAGACAGTGACTATAGAGGAGAAATCAAGATTGTATTAATTAATCTAAGTAAAAAAGAATTTTTAATACAACCAAAAGATAGAATTGCTCAAATGATTTTTTCAGAAGTTACTCAGGTTACTTTTAAAGAAGTAGATGACCTAGACTCAACAAATCGGGGCATAGATGGATTTGGATCTACAGGTTAAATTATTTAAAGTTTAACTTATATAAAAGAATTATTATTTTTTCAAATGAACTAAGACTTCGATCTTGTCTATTTTCTTTCCTTTAGGTGGATTAGGAAGTCCCTTAATTTTTAAATTATTACTAACATCAAAAAGAATGCCATCTTCTTTATTATAAAAATGATGATGATCAGACATATTTGTATCAAAATAAATTTTTTCTGAATTAATTGTTAATTTATTGATTAATTTACTTTTATAAAATTCATGCAATGTATTATAAACTGTAGCAAGAGATATCTTTGAATTTGATTTATTTAGTTTTTTAAATAAATCTTCAGCTGTAATATGTTTGTTATGACCATCAAACAGATATTTCGCTACAAGTAACCTTTGGTTAGTAATTTTAAGCGATTTAGATCTTAAAATTTCCTTAATCTTTTCCATTATTTAGATATTTAATAAAAATTAATATATTTTACAATTATAATACTCTAATCTGATGAAATCTCATTAAAAACAATAGGATAAATTGACCAATGAAATCAAAATCAAGCTTCACAAAAGAAGAGTTGCTAGAATGTGCTCATGGATCAATGTTTGGAGTTGGAAATGCTCGATTGCCTCTCCCACCAATGCTGATGTTTGATAGAATTACGAAAATTACTGATCATGGAGGAAAATTTAACAAAGGTGAAATTATGGCTGAATTTGATATAAATCCTTCACTTTGGTTCTTTGATTGTCACTTTGAAATGGATCCAGTTATGCCAGGGTGCCTTGGTTTAGATGCACTGTGGCAACTTGTAGGATTTTATTTAGGTTGGATTGGAGAATCAGGAAGAGGAAGAGCATTAGGTTCAGGGGCTGTAAAATTTGGAGGAGAAATTTTGAAAGATTCTAAACTTGTCGAATATCATATTGACATGAAAAAAGTTATCAAAAGAAGTGTAATAGTTGGGGTAGGTGATGCGACTGTAAAGGTTGATGGTAAAGAAATATATCAAGCTGAAAATTTAAAGGTAGGTTTAATAAAATAATGAATAGAGTCGTTGTCACTGGAATTGGAATAGTATCACCACTAGGTAATAATAAAGATGAAGTTACTAGGTCATTATATGATACAAAGTCAGGCATATCTTTTGATGAATCTTATCAAAAAATGGGCTTTAGAAGTCAAGTTAGTGGTCAAATTAAAATAAATTTAGAAGATACTATAGATAGAAAATACTTAAGATTTATGGGAGATGGAGCAAGTTACAATTATCTTGCTATGCAGGAAGCAATCAAAGATGCAAAATTAAGTGAAGAAGATATATCTAATCCGGAAACTGGATTAATTATGGGTTCGGGTGGTCCATCAACAAAAAGTCTCTTGAGAGCTTTTGATATTACAAGAGAAAAGGGTCCCAAAAAAATTGGACCAACAAGTGTTCCAAAAGTAATGTGCAGCACAAACTCAGCTACTTTATCAACTTATTTTAAAATCAAAGGAGTTAATTATTCAATTAGTTCAGCATGTTCTACAAGTGCACATTGTATAGGAAATGCTTATGAGCTAATCCAGCTAGGAAAACAAAAAAGAATATTTGCTGGTGGTGGTGAGGAGCTAGATTGGACATTGTCTGCTCTTTTTGATGCAATGACTGCTTTATCTTCTAAATATAATGATAATCCTACTTCGGCATCCCGTGCTTTTGATAAAAATAGAGACGGATTTGTAATCTCTAGTGGAGGTGGGGCTCTTGTATTGGAAGAATTAGATTTAGCATTGAGTAGAAAAGCTAAAATTTATGCAGAGATTGTTGGGTATGGAGCGACATCTGATGGATATGATATGGTGCAGCCATCAGGTGAAGGTGCTCAAAGATGCATGGAAATGGCTATAAAAGATATTGGTATGATTGATTATATTAATGCGCATGGAACTTCTACACCCGTTGGAGATGTAGCTGAATTAGACGCTATAAAAAAAGTATTTAGTTCAAATATTCCTCATATTAGCTCGACCAAATCATTGAGTGGTCACTCTCTTGGAGCAGCTGGTGTGCATGAATCGATTTATACTTTACTGATGATGGATAATAATTTTATATGTGAATCTGCCAATATTGAAGATCTAGATGAAAAAGCAAAAAATATGAATATTGTGAAAGAACGAATAGATAAAAATTTTAAAACAGCAATGAGTAATAGTTTCGGTTTTGGTGGAACTAATGCTTCCTTAGTGTTTAAAAAAGTATAACTAATGGGATATTTAAAAAATAAAAGAGGTGTCATAATGGGGGTAGCTAATGATCATTCAATAGCTTGGGGCATAGCTAAAAAGCTATCTGAAGAAGGTGCTGAATTATGCTTTACCTACCAAGGTGATTCTCTTCTTAGAAGAGTAAGGCCCTTAGCAGAGTCAATAAATAATAATTTTTTAATTGAATGTGATGTTTTAAAAAAAGAATCAATAGAAACTACATTTAAAGAGATAAATAACAAGTGGGATACTATTGATTTTATTCTCCATTCAATAGCATTTTCTGATAAAGAGGAATTGAAAGGAAAATATATTAAAACCTCTCGAGATAATTTTATTCAAACAATGTTAATTTCATGCTTTTCATTTACTGAAATAGCCAATGAAGCTCAAAAAATGATGAATAATGGTGGATCTATGTTAACTCTAACTTATGATGGATCTCAAAAATTTATTCCAAATTATAATGTTATGGGCGTAGCTAAAGCTGCACTCGAATCTAGTGTAAGATACATTGCTGCCGATTTAGGCGAATTAGGTATTAGGGTTAACGCATTATCAGCCGGCCCTATGAAAACATTAGCTATGGCAGGAATTTCTGGTGGGAAAAGTATGATGAAATGGTCAGAAAAAAATTCATTAATGTTTAGAAATATTTCATTGGATGATGTTGGTAAATCAGGTCTTTATTTACTAAGTGACCTGTCTTCAGGCGTTACAGGTGAAATACATTATGTTGATTGTGGTTACAATAAAGTTGGTGTCCCTAGAGAAATTTAATTTTTCTCAGACAATAAGGAGTATTGTTTTGCTGTATTGCCTTCATCTCTATCTAATAGTGAAGTGGGATAGTCACCTGTAAAACAATGATCAGTAAATTGAGGGTTATTATTATCTCTTTTTTCATACCCCATAGCTTTATAAGTGCCATCTAGTGATAGATAAAAGAGTGATTTCGATCCTACGATAGAATTTACCTCCTCAATACTATGCTTTGATGATATCAATTCATTGTAGTCTGGAGTATCAATTCCATAAAAATCAGGATTAGTTATTGGGGGACAAGCGATCCCAATATGGACCTCTTTAGCGCCAGCATCATACATCATCTTAACAATCTTTTTAGCTGTTGTGCCTCGAACAATAGAGTCATCAATTAAAACAACTCTCTTTCCTTCAATATATGATAAATTTGCATTATGTTTTAGTTTAACGCCAAACTGCCGAATATTTTGAGCAGGCTCTATAAAAGTCCTTCCTACATAATGGTTTCTAATAATTCCAAGTTCAAAAGGTATTTTAGATTTTTGCGAATATCCTAATGCTGCAGGAACCCCTGAATCTGGAACAGGTATAACAACATCAACATCAATTGTATTTTCTTTTGCCAGTTGTTCTCCTAATTTTTTTCTGTAAGAATAAACTGTTTTTCCCCCAATTATGCTATCGGGTCGAGAAAAATAAATTCTCTCAAATATACATGGTCTTTCTAAAACTTTAGGAAATGGTTTAATGCTCTCTAAACCATCTTCAGAAATGATAATAATTTCTCCATTTTCAACATCCCTTACATACTTAGCGCCAATAATATCCAACGCGCATGTTTCTGATGCTAGAACTGGAGCACCGTTTAAATCTCCAAGAACTAATGGTCTTATACCGAATGGGTCTCTAACACCTATTAACTTCTTATTAGTCAAAATAACTAAAGAATAAGCACCTTGAATTTGAAAGAGAGCATCAATTATCTTATCGACCATTCTGTCTCTTGTTGATTTTGCAACTAGTTGCAATATAGTTTCAGTATCTGATGTAGATTGAAAAATAGCTCCTTGATTTACAAGAGATTCTCTTAGTATAGATGCATTAGTTAAGTTTCCATTATGTGCACATGCAAAACCTCCTGAAGATAAATCAGCATAAAGAGGTTGTATATTTCTTGAAATAGAATCTCCTGTTGTTGAGTATCTTACATGACCAATAGCATTTCTTCCTTTCAAGCGATCTATAATTTCAGGTTTATTAAAATTATCTCCTACTAGACCAGTTCTTCTAACGCCATGAAATCCATTTCCATCAAAAGTTACGATACCAGCTCCTTCTTGTCCTCTGTGTTGAAGAGCATGAAGCCCAAGAGTAGTGAGTGTAGATGCATCTGGACTGCCGAAAATTCCAAATACACCACATTCTTCATGAAGTTTATCTTCAGAAGTATTTAATTTGATCATTTATTTTTAGTAATTAAGCCTCAACGTCTTTTATTGATAATTTTACTTTTCCTTTATCAAATCCAATCACTTTAACTTTTACTATATCACCTTCATTAACGACGTCAGTAACTTTATCTACTCTTTCAGCAGATAATTGAGAAATATGGACTAAACCATCTTTTTTCCCAAAGAAGTTAACAAAAGCACCAAATTCCATTATTTTAACTACTGTTCCTTCATAGACTTGACCAACTTCAGGCTCTTCGATGATTGAATTAATTAAATCAATCGCAGATTGTATTGACTCTTGGTTAGTACCAGCAATTTTTACATTGCCACTATCACTAATATCAATTTTTGCACCTGATTTTTCAATAATATCTTTAATAGTCGATCCACCTTTACCTATGATTTCACCAATATTATCACGTTTAACTTTAATCATTTCACTTCTAGGAGTGTAAGGACCTAACTCTTTTCTTGGTGAATCCATGGCTTTATTCATTTCGTTTAAGATATGATCTCTGCCTGCTTTTGCTTGATTAAGGGCTTGTTCCATTATTTCATGAGTTATACCAGTAATCTTTATATCCATTTGTAAAGAAGTAACTCCATCTTTTGTACCTGCAACTTTAAAATCCATGTCTCCCAGGTGATCTTCATCACCTAAAATATCTGACAGAACAGCAAAATCATCCCCTTCTTTAATCAAACCCATAGCAATCCCTGATACAGAATTCTTAATAGGAACTCCTGCATCCATTAGAGCTAATGAAGAGCCACAAACTGTAGCCATAGAAGAAGAGCCATTTGATTCTGTGATGTCCGACACTAATCTAATAGTATAGTCAAAGTCATCTTTATTTGGCAAAACTGCTCTTAGCGCTCTCCAAGCAAGCTTACCATGGCCAATTTCTCTTCGGCCTGTTGCACCCATTCTTCCTACCTCTCCAACAGAATATGGAGGAAAATTATAATGTAACATAAAGTTTTCTTTATAAGAACCTTGCAAAGCTTCGATCCTTTGCTCATCTTCTCCAAAACCTAAAGTTGCTACAACAATTGCTTGAGTTTCACCTCTAGTAAAAAGTGCAGACCCATGAGTACGAGGTAACCAAGAAACTTCAGAAGAGATTTTTCTTACTTCATCTAAAGACCTTACATCAATTCTCTTTTTATCTTCCAATATTTGAGATCTAACAATTCCTTTCTCAATTTTTTTAAAATAACCCATAACTTCATTCATATTAAACTCTGAGTTATCTAAATATGCTGCTTCGATCTTAGATTTAATTTCATTTAGAGAATTGTGCCTTTCCATCTTATCAACGATAGAATAGCTTTTCTTTATATCTTCTGAATATTCTTCTCTAAGACTATTCAATAAATCACTGTTCTCAATATATTCGAACTCCCATGGATCCTTAGCACATTCTTCAGCAAGATTAATTATTACTTTGATCACTTCCTGCATAGACTCATGTCCAAACTTAACAGCTCCAAGCATAACTTCCTCTGATAGTTGGTTAGCTTCCGACTCTACCATTAAAACTGCTGAAGCAGTCCCAGCGACTACTAAGTCTAACTCAGTTTCAGCATTCATTTTTGGATTTAAGACGTAATTTTCACCATCATATCCAACTCTGCATCCACCTATTGGGCCCATAAAAGGTATTCCTGACAATGTAAGAGCACTAGAAGCAGCAATCATTGCTACTACATCTGCATTAGTTTCACCATCATGTGAAAGGACAGTTAAAATTACTTGGGTTTCATTTTTAAATCCTTCAGGAAATAGTGGTCGAATTGGTCTATCAATTAGTCTTGAAGTAAGTGTTTCAAATTCAGTAGGTCTCGCTTCTCGTTTGAAGAAACCCCCTGGTATCTTACCAGCTGCGTAATATTTCTCTTGATAACTTACTGTTAATGGAAAAAAATCTTGATCTGTCTTAGGTTCTTTAGCTGCTGTTACGTTTGCCATAACAACTGTGTCACCATATCTGACAATAGTTGATGCTGTTGCTTGCTTAGCAACTTTCCCTGTTTCGATAATTAGTTTTTGATCGCCCCATTTGATTTCTCTTATAATAACTTCGTTCATATTCTTTCATTCCTATAAATTTTTCTTTGTTCATAATTAATTATTTTCTTATACCAAGCTTTTCAATTAAGCTGTCATAAGATTCTTTGTTTGTTTTTTTGATATACGCTAATAGGCTCCTTCTTTGATTAATCATTCTCATTAATCCTGTTCTTGAATGATTATCTTTTTTATGAGACTGAAAATGCTCTGTAAGGTTGGTTATTCTTTGAGTTAAAATTGCTACCTGCACCTCTGGAGATCCTGTATCACTTTTAGACCTTGAGAATTGATCTATTAGTTCTGTTTTTTTTTCTTTATCAATCGACATCACTTTTTTCCTTTATTATTTAAATATTAAAAACCCTAACTGGTTTTAAATTACCCTTAATTATTTCAGCAATTCCCAAAAATTGATTTTCTGAAAAAATTGCTAGTGGTTTTAAAAAAACTTTTTTATTACAATAATCAAAAGTTAATCCATTTTTAAATTTCTGACTAAATTCTCTATCAAGTCTGACTGCTTGGATGTCGTCCAGTACGTCTTGTATTGAATGCATCAATCTAAAATGATCGCCAATATGTACTAATTCAATGAATTTATCTACTAAAATTATTTCTTTCTCACTTATTTTTCCTAATTTTGTTCTTCTGAGATAGGAAATATACCCTAGAGTATTCAAATTTTCAGCAATATCACGAGCTAATGACCTAATATATGTTCCTGTTGAGCATTCTGCGATGAAAGAAAAAGTTTCTTGGTTAACTTGTCCAGTACACCGCAGATTATATATTTCAATATTTTTCTTCTTTAACTCAAAATTTATATTACTTCTTGCTAATTTATATGCTCTCTGCCCATTAACTTTAACAGCTGAATATTTTGGTGGCAGTTGATTAATTTGACCTATAAATTTATCTAAGCAACTAGAAATTTCATCTTTGTTGGGAATCAATTTTGAAGTCTCAGTAGTTTTGCCTGAAACATCATCAGTATCTTTTGAAGCACCAAATGTAATATTGAATTTATATTCTTTCCTTTTAGAAAAAAATGGTATGCTTTTTGTAGCTTCTCCAATAGCAATACCCAAAATCCCAGATGCAATTGGGTCTAATGTTCCTGAATGTCCAATTTTTTTAACTTGTATAATTTTTCTAATTGATCGTACTACATCAAATGATGTTTTTCCTTCAGGCTTATCAATAAATATCCAGCCTGAATGGTTATTAGTCTTCATTATTATTTAAATCATCTTTTATTTTTTTTGTTTCAAGAAGTTTTGATATATGATCATAATTTTCTATACTACGATCGTATTTAAATATTAATTTAGGCGTAAATTTAAGATCAATTAATTGGTTTACTTCTTTTGATATATAATGTCTACAGATTTCAAGCCTTTGAATAATTTCATCTTTCTCTATAGCTTCGTGTGTGTTCACATAAATATATGCAATTCTTAAATCAGAACTCATTTCAATTGAGGCGACACTAAGTGGAAAATTAAAATTAGGATTTAAAGGAAGTTCATTTCTTAAAAGTACTTCACTTACAGCTTTTTTAACAATTTCGGCTACTCTTAAATATCTACTCGATTTTTGTTTAGTTCTTTTTAATATCACAAGGATTGAGCTACTTCTTCAACATTATAAACTTCAATAAAATCCCCTACCTCAAAACCATCAAAATCTTTAATGCTAATTCCGCATTCTGTACCAGCTCTGACTTCAGTAGCCTCATTTTTTTCTCTCTTTAAACTTAATATATCTCCGTCAAAAATAGATTCCTCATTTCTTAAAACCCTTGCCTTAGCTGCCTTGCTTACGAGTCCATCAGATACAATGCATCCAGCTATAGAACCAATTTTAGAAACCTTGAATACCTTTAAAATTTCTGCTTTTCCCAAGTAGTTTTCTTTAATCAATGGTTTAAGTTTGCCACTGGCAAAATCAGAAACATACTCAATTAACTCATAAATAATTGAAAAACTTGTAATTTCTTGTTTATTTACCTTTGCCTTATGCTTAGCTTCTTTTGTAACTGAAGTATTGAAAGAAATTAATATGGCATTTGAAGCCATTGCAAGAGCAACATCGGACTCATTAATGAAGCCTACACCTGAATGTATAACTTTAATACCAACTTTCTCACTCTGAATATCTTCAATTTGACTGACTATTGCTTCAGTTGAGCCTCTTGTATCTGATTTTACAACTACCTCAACTATCTCTTTTAGGTTATTCAGTGAACCAAACGCTTGCTCATTATCTATGTTCTTTATTTTTTTTGGAGTAAGTTTATTTTTCCTAATCTGACTTCGTAACTCACATAATTCTTTAGCTTTTTCATCACTTTCGACAGTAACAAGACTATCTCCAGCCTCAGGAGCACTATTTAAACCTAAGACTTGGACTGGCATTGAAGCAAAAGCTTCATTTATATTTTGACCTTTATCATTCAATATAGCTCTAACTTTTCCATATTCTGTCCCAGCAACTGCGATATTTCCTATACTTAGTTTTCCATTTGTAATAATTGCGTTACAAATAGGTCCTCTACCTTTATCTATATTTGCTTCAATAACCGTAGCCTCAACAAAAGTTTTGTAATTGGCTTTTAATTCTAAAAGATCTGATTGAACAACAATCGAGTCTAATAATTGATCTAAATTGACACCTGTTTGAGCAGAGACTTCAACACACTGAATATCTCCAGATAATTCCTCAACAATTAATTCTTCTCCCAAAAGTTGCTCTTTAACTTTTTTTGTGTCTGCTTCTGGTTTATCACACTTATTAATGGCAACAATAATAGGGACACCCGCAGATTTAGCATGAGATATAGCTTCTTTAGTTTGAGGCATAACGCCATCATCTGCAGCTACTATTAATACTACAATATCTGTTATATTTGCACCTCTAGCCCTCATATCAGTAAATGCAGCATGACCAGGAGTATCAATAAAAGTAATATTTTTCTTTTTATGTAAAATTTCATAAGCTCCTATATGTTGAGTAATCCCACCACTTTCACCAGAAACTACATTAGTATTTCTTATTTTATCTAATAGAGATGTTTTTCCATGGTCTACATGTCCCATAATAGTTACAATAGGAGATCTAGCTTCATCCTTTACAGCTTGCAAATCTTTAGAAATAAGATCTTTCTCAATATCTTCTATGTTTTCTCTTTTAAATTTATGGCCAAATTCAGTGACGATCAGTTCCGCGGTGTCGGCATCTAAACTCTCATTTATTGTCGCCATCATCCCCATTTTCATAAGTGATTTAATGACGTCACCCGACTTTTCTGTCATTCTATTAGCAAGTTCTTTTACGGTTATATGCTCAGGAATATTTACTTCTCTTATTAGTTTTTTTTGAGGTTCTGCTTCAAGGCTGGTTTTCTTATTTTTTTGTTTTGCACGCTTATATGCTGCTAAACTTCTAGTTCTTTCCTCGTTATCACTTAATGCAGTAACAATAGTAACTTTTCTTTCTCTAGCCTTCTTTCTTCCAAAGGAAACAGAAGGTTTTTTTCTATCTTTAAACTCATCAATTTTATTATCAGTGAAATCTTTCTTTTTTTCTTCTTGAGAATTTTTTTCAGGATCTACTATAGTATTTTCTATAGATTCAGTTTTAACGTCTTCTTTTTCATCATTGCCTCTAATTTTACTAATAGCTTTATTTTTTTCTTCTCGGGTATCTGCTTTTAATATTCTTTTTTGCTCGTCTTTAGATAGAGGTTTTAAGATAACACCTGACTTATTTGAAATTTCATTATTTATATTAGAATTTTTATCTGAGGATAAATTAGTTTGAGTTTTTATTGCTTTATTATTAACTTCTTTGGTTGGAGATTGACTAGTTTGATTAGTTTTTCGAATTCTTTTTTTTTCAACGATTACTGTTTTACCAGACTCAAAAGAATTTACAGGTGAATAACTTCTTTTTGCTCCCAGCTTTAAGCTTAAAGTTTTTTTATTTTTTTTATCTTCAGGCATAGCTTAAACTTGAATTATGACTATTTAAGCCATATTTTTCTTGCCTCCATAATTAATTCGTCTCCCTCATCTTTAGTTAAATTATAGTTTTCAAGAATTCCTTTTATCCTAGAGTTTTTATCATGCCTATCTTCGAAATAACCAAGGAGATCATCTGTGGTCAGTCCCGCAAATTCTTCTAGGGTCTTGATATTATTCTCTGCTAAAGTGACTATCATTGTTTTTGTGAGTAAATTGAATTCTAATAAATCTTTACTTACATTCAATTCTTCAAGTTTCTGGTCATTTTGAATTTCTTTTTCAGTAGCGAATTTTTTAGATCTTTCCATTAATTCATCAACTATTTCTTCTTCAAAACCCTCTATGGCGAGTAATTCTGATCTATCTGAATCCAGAATTTCTTCAACAGCGCCAAACCCTTCACTAACCAGAAGTTGTGCAAGAGTCTCATCAACATCCAATGACTCAACGAAAAGCTTAGATTTTGAATTAAAATCTTCTTGTCTTTTTGAAGATTCTTCTTCTTCTGTGAGAATATCTATATCCCACCCAGTAAGTTCCGTTGCAAGTTTTACATTTTGTCCTCTTCTTCCAATTGCTAAACTTAGATGCTCATCAGACACTACTACTTCAATTTTATTTTGATCCTCATCTAATACAACTTTTAAAACTTCTGCAGGGGACAGGGATGCAATAGCTAAATTGGCTACGTTCTCTGACCAATTAATAATATCAATTTTTTCACCCTGTAATTCGTTTACAACTGCTTGTACTCTGCTACCTCTCATTCCAACACATGCTCCTACAGGATCTATAGAATTATCATCAGTTGAAACTGCTATTTTTGCTCTGCTGCCAGGATCTCTTGCAACGCTTTGTATAGAAATAATACCATCATAAATTTCTGGCACCTCTTGAGTAAATAGTTTTGCCATAAATTGTGGATGAGATCTTGAAAGAAATATTTGTGGCCCCTTTAATTCAGAGCGTACGTCATAAATATATGCTTTAACACGATCACCATTTCTGAGATTTTCTCTCGGGATTGTTTGGTCCTTCCTTATTACGCCCTCAGCTTTACCGAGATCGAGCACTATATTTCCAAACTCAGCTCTTTTAACGATACCATTGACTACTTCACCAACTCTATCTTTATACTCATTATATTGTCTTTCTCTTTCTGCCTCTCTAACTTTTGAAGTTATAACTTGTTTTGCGGATTGAGCTGCAATTCTTCCAAAGTCCATTGGCGGCAATGGATCTAAAAGCTCATCACCTATTTGAGCTGCTCCATTTATTTTTTTTGCATCTTTTAAATTAATTTCTAAAAATTTATTTTTAACTTCATCAACAACCAACATTTTTCTCGATATTAATATATCTCCATTCTCCTGATTAATCTCCGCTACGACTTCATTTTCTTCACCATAATTACTCTTTGCAGCCTTAACAATTGCTTCCTCAAGCGCAGACAAAACGATTTCTTTCTCAATCATTTTCTCTTGAGCAACTGTTTCAGCAATTCTTAGTATTTCTATTTTGTTAGCACTTACCATTAGAGTTTCCTTTTAAGTAAAAAAAAAGTGGGCTTAACCCACTTTATTCTTGGTTTAGCAATAATGTTTACATTCTATACACCTCAAAAATTAAGAAATCAAGCAACGAAAATATTATTTAATTTCAATGATTTAATTACGTAAAATTTCAATTTTGTATATATCTTTTTTATTTAATATTGCTTTTTTTTGATAATTAGAAATTCCATACAATGCATCTGACCTACTCATACAGCCAAAAAAAGCTTTATCAAAATGTTTATCGTTATTCACACATATTTTTATTTCATCAAAATAGTCTTTTGAATCTGTAGAAATGAAGATTTTTCCATTTTTTTTTAATAAGCTATTCATTGCAATAAGATTCTCATAATTTAACAGCCTTCTTTTATTGTGTCTTTTTTTTGGCCATGGATCAGGATTAATTATATATATTTCATCAATAGTTTTTAATTTTAATGATCTAAGTAGATATAAAAAATTTAATCCACACAGTTTTATATTTTTGAGATGTAAAGTTATTATAGATTTCAGTACTCTGGCTATGCCGTTAATATAAACCTCAGATCCAATATATAAAGTATTTGGATTTTTTTTTGCATTATCTATTAAATAATCACCATTTCCAAATCCAACTTCTATAACGATTTTTTGAAAATTATCATCTAACGTTAAATTAGGATTGTAATTTTTTTTATTTAATAAATTAATGACATCTTGGTCTATAGAAAATCTATGAAATTCTTTTTTTATTAAATCAGTATGCGATGAAGATATTTTTTTTGATATTCTTCTTCCATGAAATTGATAAAACTCAGGAAACTGATTACTTAAATCAAACAAAAATTAAATATTTTTGAGTTGGTCTACTAAATCTGTTTTCTCCCATGAAAATGAACCATCGCTGCCTGATTCTCTTCCAAAGTGACCATATGCCGCTGAACCTTTATATATTGGTTTATGCAATTCTAAATGGTCTCTAATTCCTCTTGGAGTTAAATCAACAATATCATTTAATTTTTTAATAAGAATATCATTATCAACTTTCCCTGATCCGTGTGTATTGACATAAAAAGATAGAGGCCTTGATACTCCAATCGCATATGCTAGCTGTATTGTGCACTTTTCAGCTAAATCGGCTGCAACAATATTTTTTGCGAGGTATCGAGCGATATATGCTGCAGATCTATCAACCTTAGTAGGATCTTTACCTGAAAAAGCCCCTCCTCCATGAGGTGCAGCTCCACCATAGGTATCAACAATTATTTTTCTACCTGTGAGTCCTGTATCTCCATCTGGACCTCCAGTTTCGAATCTGCCTGTTGGATTAATATGAAATTGAGTATTTTTTAACCATTCTGCTGGGATTGCATCTTTAATAAATGGTGTAACAATTTCTTCAACATCTGATAATTCCAAGTCTTTATCATGCTGAGTTGAAACTACTACTTCTGTGCACTCTAAAGGTGTAGAGCCATTATATTTTAAAGTAACCTGACTTTTAGAGTCAGGTTGAATTCCACTTATAGTTTTATTTTTTCTAGCTTCAGCAAGGTTTTTAAGAATCAAATGAGAATAATAAATTGGAGCAGGCATTAATACTGGTGTTTCCTTACAAGCATATCCAAACATTATACCCTGATCACCTGCGCCTTGATCTTTATTGTCTTTTGCATCAACCCCCATTGCAATATCTCCTGACTGACCATGAACGTAAGATGTAAAATTAAAATTTTGCCAATGAAACTTCTCTTGCTCATAACCAATTTCTTTTACGGCTTCCCTTGCCAATGACTCATAATCACAATTAAACCCCTCGGGTCCACGTACTTCTCCAGATACAACAACTTGATTTGTGGTTACTAATGTTTCTAAGGCAACTCTCCAATTTTCTGAATCTGGCTGTGCTAAAAAATCATCTACAATATAATCAGAAATTATATCGCAAACTTTATCCGGGTGTCCTTCAGAGACAGACTCGCTCGTAAATAAATATTCTTTATCCATATTTCTAATCTTTGGTTAATTTTGAGGTAGAATAGCCAATTAAAAAAAATAAGACTATAAAAAAATAAGCAATGTTATCCCCATATTGAGTATAAAAAGTATGACTAATTTTCTTTGGAATTTTTATATCTATATAGCTCATTTCACCACTAGGAATGATGTTTTCTATTTCACCAACGGGGTTTATTAATGCTGAAATTCCCATATTTGCTGAACGGATAAGAGGTAATCCATTTTCCACAGAACGAAATCTAACATGAGTAAAATGCTGCTTAGGCCCTGCTCCTTTTCCAAACCATGCATCATTAGTAATGTTAACTAAAACACCTGATGTAGGAAGAATATTATCTTTTACAATATTCGGAAAAATTCCTTCATAACATATAAGTGGGACTACAAAATCATTAAATGAACTATTTCGAATACCTGAACTAAATGACTCAATAGGCATAAGTTTTTTCAATCCAATTTTATCTAGTGTTTTATGGAGTGGTATAAATTCTCCAAACGGTACGAGCTTTCTCTTATCATAAATTTGATTATCATATTTTACTGAATTATAAAATTCTTCGCCATGAACCCTGATGAAACCACTAAACCAATTATCTTTAATTGTTTCACGTAGCCCAAATGACGTTTCAGGAAAAAATGTTGGAATTTCATTTGAACCTAGAGCAATCATTTTTTCAAAAGATTCTTCTGACCATTTTTCATCTTGATTGAAATTAGTGCTTACTAGTCTAAATTTATCTCCACTGGTATAAATATTTTCGTAATTTAAAATTCGATTATAACCAAATAAATATAGAACGAGTAAAATAAAAATAGAAAATATACTTAAGAATATATTTATTCTTTTAAAATTTATTGCAAATATACCTGTTGCACAAAATATAGATATCAAACCTAATCCGAAAACTCCAAACAATGATAATGACTGAATAAAATTAATTGACCACGACCAACTATATGCTATCAAATTCCAAGGGAATCCTGTTAATAGAGTACTCCTAAATATTTCAAAAATAGACCAGAAGGCTGAAAAGTAAAATATTCGAGAAACATTTGAACTCCAAAAAAATGAGTTTAATAATTGCATTAATCCATAAAATATTCCAAGAATTAGTGGTAAAAATATAAGTGGAAAAGGAGCAAGAAAAGATAAATTTGAATCAAAAACAAAAATTGAATTAGTAATCCAGTAAATACTTGTAATAAAAAAACTAAATCCAAATATGATACCTGTTACAAACATTAATTTATAATCTTTTCCAAAATTTAAAAAAATATAATCATTAAGTTTAAAGAACAGGCCGATAATGATTAATGAAAAGAATGGAACATTGAATGGATCAAATGAAAGAGAAAATAGACCTCCTAAGATGAATGATAATGATAAAAATATTTTTTTTTTTATTCGAAATAAAAAAATGAGAATTCATTTTTTATGGTTTTTTATAAGTTATTTTTATAGATTTAATTCTCTTAGGGTCTGCATCATTTATTTCAAAAGTCAGTCCCGATTCATGTTTAAGAATTTCACCTCTTTGTGGGACTCTCCCAGCCATAGCAACAACCAAACCACCTAAAGTTTCTACGTCTTCACTATTATTTTCTTTAAAAAAATTTATTTTTGATAGTTTTTCAAATTCTTTAATTTCAACTCTTGCACTGGCTTCAAAAGAGTTAGGAGATGTTTGAGTCAACATTGGCATATTTTGAACATCATGCTCATCTTCTATTTCTCCTGTAATCTCTTCAATAACATCTTCGATAGTAACCAATCCGTCAGTTCCGCCATATTCATCAATTACAATTCCCATGTGTAATCTTGTTAACTGCATTTTCATTAATAAGTCTAATACCGGCATTGAAGGGGGTATTTCAATAATATCTCTCTTTATTTTTTTCAAAAATCCCTCTTCAAAATTTCCATCATTTTGATATTTAACAAGATCTTTTATATGGATCATTCCAATAATATTATCGAGATTTTTTTCATAAACTGGAACTCGTGAATGTGATTCTTTTATAAAAACCTCTAAAACTTTTTCAAAAGAATCATTAACTTCGACAGCGCCTATATCGGCCCTTGGGATCATAATATCAATTGATCTAATTTGATCGATCTTTAAAACATTTAATAACATTGACCTTTCTTGTTTAGTTATATTTTCATCATCTTTTTTGACAGTGTCCAAAACGGTTTCAAGATTCTCTTTAAGAGAACCATTTGTTGATATTTTTGATGAAAGAAATTTATTGAATAAATTTTTAAACATTATTGATGAAATATTTTTTGAAAGACCTTTTGTTCTATATTATTCATTTCTTCATATTGCTTATTTGTTTTATGATCAAATCCAAGTAAATGAAGAACACCATGAATTGTAATCTTTGATAAATATTTATATTTTTGAATTTTAAGTTTCTTAGACTCATTTAAAATTTTTTGAAGTGAAATGGCAATATCTCCAATCTCATAATTATCACCAAAGATATTTTCATTCATTTGAAATGCAAGGACATTGGTTGATTTATCTTTATTTCTATATCTCTTATTAAGTAATCTTATCTTAGAATTTGAGGTAAGTAAAAAATTTACTTCTAAACCATTATTTTTGCTGTTATTTGCCATGGCTAGAGTTACTTTAGCCGCCTTTAAAATACTTTTTCTAAATAGTGGCATTTCTTTTCTCCAGCAAGGTTCGTCAACATTAAAACTAACTTTAATCATTTGTATGGTTAAATATTAAGATGAAGTATCAAATAAATCTTTGACATGTTCGTCATGTGCATCATATGCATTGATTATTTTTGTAACCATTTCATCTCTTACAATATCTTTTGAGTCAAAACTAATAACTTCAATATCATCAATATCTTCCAAAATTTTAATTGATTTAATTAAACCTGAATCACTTTTTCTATTTAAATCTGTTTGAGAAGGATCTCCTGTAACAACCATACGAGAATTTTTACCACATCTAGTTAAAAACATCTTAATTTGATTATGAGTAGCATTTTGTGCTTCATCCAAAATAACAAATGAGTTATTTAACGTTCTACCTCTCATAAATGCTAATGGTGCGATTTCAATTTCTGCCGATTGGATTTTGCGAATAGCAACTTCAGATGGTATTAGATCGTATAAAGAGTCATACAGAGGTCTAAGGTAAGGATCAACTTTTTCTTTCAAATCTCCAGGTAAAAATCCTAACTTTTCTCCAGCTTCAACTGCAGGCCTAGATAATATTATTCTATCAAATTTATTATCTAATAATTGTGACACCGCAGCTGCTACAGCTAAAAATGTTTTGCCTGTACCTGCAGGTCCTATAGCAAAAATAATCTGTTTTTTTTGCAAGATTTCTAAATATTCATTTTGTTTTTTACTCTTTCCAACGACATCACATTTACTTGTTTTTGTCACAGTTAAATTTTTGACATTCTCTGAAGTGTCTGAAATTCTCATTTTAAGATTCTCCTGTATTATATTTTTATCTCTTATACTTTTATTGAATTTAATTTGATAGATTGTTTTTAAAATAACATCTCTTAATAAGTTTCGATATTTCTTTTCTCCTTGAATATTTAACTGGTTTCCCTTTTGAAAAACATTTAAAGGCAATATAGATTCAAAAAAAGAAATATTTACATTATTAATTCCAAATATTTCTAAAACATCAGAATTATTAATATTCATAATTAATGAATTCGAAGGAATATTCGATATTTGATGAGGAATTATCTCTAAGTTTTTATTTTTCAAAATATAAAGCTAATATGTATTAAGCAATACCATACAAACTCTTATGGTTGCAAGATTTTATTTTAACATCCATTTCTTCACCAATTTTTACTAATTGAGATTCTAAATAAACAGACTGCATGTATGGTGTTCTTCCAAAAAAGTATTTGGGATTACTTACACTTTGATTCTCTACGAGAACTTTTACATCTTTATTGCAAAAGGAATTGTTATATTTAAATTGTATATCCTTTAGCTTATCCTGAAGAATAGACAATCTTTCTTTTTTAACTTGTAAACTAATCTCATCTTCTTCTGATGCTGATTTAGTTCCTGGTCTTTCACTATATATAAATGAATAAGATTGAGTAAATTTTACTTCTTCAACTAATTTTAGGGTTTCATTAAAGTCTTTATCAGTTTCACCAGGGTATCCAATTATGAAATCCGATGAAATTTCAATATTGGGATTTTATTTTTTTAATTTTTCAATCGTCTTTTTATAATAATACGAATTATATTTTCTGTTCATCTTTTTTAAAATTCGATCTGATCCAGACTGAACAGGTAAATGCAGAAAAGGCATTAGTTTTTTATTTTGTGAATGTAACTTTATTAGTTCATCTGTCATATTTATTGGATGAGAGGTCGTGTATCTTATTCTTTTGACTTCATTAATTTCACTAATAAGATTAATTAAATAACTTAATTCATATTTTCTACCATTATCGGAATAATTGTACGCATTAACATTTTGACCAAGAAGAATAATTTCACTAGCACCTTTAGCTGATAAAGATTCTGCTTCTCGCTTGACATCATTAAAATGTCTTGAGTACTCGGGTCCTCTTGTAAAAGGAACAACGCAGAATGAACAAAATTTATCGCATCCTTCTTGAATAGTTATAAATGATGAAACTCCTTTTGATTTTTTTTCTCCATCAATATAATCAAATTTTTCATTTATAATAAAATCAGTATTTATTAACTTTTCTTTATACTTTTCCTTATCCTTAATCATCTGAGGCAATAAATGATAGCTTTGAGAACCTAAAACAATATCTATATTATTGTTCTTATTAAACATTTCTGAATTTTCGGCTTGTGCCACGCAACCTACAACTGCTATTGTTTTATTTTTATTTAATTTAGTTACTCGGCCTATATCAGAATAGACTTTATGTGCAGCTTTATCTCTAATATTGCAAGTATTAAATACTACTAAATCAGCATTGCTAATCTCACTGTTCTCAATCATTCCTTGATTTTCAAGTATTGATGTAATTTTTTGACTATCATATACATTCATCTGACAACCATATGATTTTATAAAAAATGATTTTGAATTCATAAATTATATTTTAATTGTTTTATTTAAACCAATGAGTATTTGCTCTTCACAAAATGAAGTGAGCTCTTTTCTGTTATCAAACCTACTCATAGAAACTTCTGGATGAAATATAAGACTTACTGTTATTGAGCCACTTGATAGAAACTCTTTCATCGAACTGACCATTGAAGTTTCACCAACCCAGGCAATAAATCTTCTTGAGTACATTCCCATTGGCAAATTATTTTTACGAACATAGCAGATCGATATTGGTTGAACTTTAATTAATCTATCACTTGAATTTATGCATTCAAATAGTGAAGATTTAAATTTCTTTATACTATTGCCATCTGAAGTTGTGCCTTCAGGAAAAAGAATTAAACTCTCTCCGTTTAATAGCTTGTCTTTTATGAAATTATTATACTGGAAAATCATATTTTTACTTGAATTATCTATAAAAAATGTATTGCTTAATTTTGCTAAGAATCCAAATATTCCCATCGATGCAACTTCTTTCTTGGCAATAAATCTTGCATTTAACACTGATCCTAGGCACAAAATATCAAACCAAGAAACATGGTTAGCAATATAAAGTGTCCCTACATCTTCCTGTTTATGTTTCTTTTTCCTTAATCCTGAAATCTCAACGTGAATACCAGCAATATTTTTTATAATTCTATAAAAGAAGAGTGGATAAATATTTTTTAAATTAAGCTTAGAAATATTTAATGATATTTGGATCGGAATCGTAATTATTATAAAAATACTTAAACATAATAAAATAGAAAATAATCTTAATGATCGCATAAAAATTAATAATTATTTTTTTTGAATTTTTTTTCCATATAATTCCAACCTATGATCTACTAGATTAAATCCTAGTTCTTTAGATATTTTGTTTTGTATTTTTTCAATTTCTTCATTTATAAATTCGTGAACTTCACCTGTATCTATATCAATTAGATGATCATGATGTTGAGCAGAAATTGACTCATATCTTGATCTACCATCTTTGAAATCATGTTTTTCTAAAGCGCCATACTCTTCAAATAATTTAACTGTTCTGTAGACTGTAGCTATACTTATATTTTTATCTTTTTCATTAGCTTTTATGTGGATTTGATTTACATCTGGGTGTCCACCCATTTTATCAATGACGTCAGCTATGATATTTCTCTGCTCTGTCATTCTTAGTCCTTTTTCACTACAAAGCTTTTTTAAATCTATCATTTTTACACTTTAAAAAAAATTTTTTGTATACAGCGGTTTTGGTATATAATTTTTTGCACTTAAATTTTTTGTTACTTTATAAATATCATTAATTTTATAGTCTATTATCTCAACTAATTTAACTGTTTTTGTTTTTTTCTTATTAAACAAATACTTCTTAAGTTCCAATGCATCACAAATAATTCTTGATTCATCATTAAATGTAATCAATTTTTTTCTAAAATCTAGTAATTCAGGAACTGATTTTGCTGTACCAGAAGAGTCAAATTTTTGAAGAAAAAAACTATTTTGATTATTTTTAATTAATATATTTTTTACTCCAGGCTTGTAATCTTGGATCGTTAATAAATTTAAAACTTCAAATTTAGATATACCTAAAACTTTTATATTCAGATAGACATTTATCATTTTTGCAAAAGTAATAGCTGACCTAATTCCAGTAAAGCTTCCTGGTCCAGTTACTAAAATAATTTTCTTTATTGATTCGTAACTTGATCCAATTTTGGTTAATGACTTTTCAATCTCTAATATTAATTTTTCAGAAATATTTCTTAATTTGCTGCTTTTCTTTTTAAGAATTATCTCTTTATTTCTTAAAAAAGCAAATTCAAGTCCTTGTGTGCAGTCTATTATTAAAATCATAATCTTGATATTTATATTATATATAATAGAAACTAAGTAATAAAAAAATGAAGAATGATTCGTTGTAAAAAACTTTTAATATCAATATTCTTTTTAGCTTGCTACTTTACTTCTATTTGCTCTTCTATTTCTGAAACAATAGAGGATAATGGAGCTTCTGTCTTTATGTATCATAGGATTGGTGAAGATAAATATCCTTCAACTAATGTTACCATTGAGCAATTTAATAATCATATTGATTACATTTCTGAAAATAGTTTTAATATTGTACCCCTTAAGGAAGTTGTATCAATTATACTTAATCAAAAAAATTTTGATAAGAATACAATTTCATTTTCAATAGATGACGCATACGAATCTTTTTATTTAAATGCTTGGCCAAAATTTAAAGATAGTAATATTCCTGTAACTTTATTTATTTCAACAGAGATAATAGATAACAAAACAAGTGGTTATATGACTTGGGATCAAATAAGAAACTTTATAAATGAGGGGGGCATGGTTGGTCAGCATACTTCAACCCACTTACATATGCCACTAAGCTCTAATGATATAATTAAGAAAGATATTTTGAATTCACATAAATCTTTTATGAAAGAATTAGGATTCATACCTGAATTATTTGCTTATCCATATGGTGAAACAAGTTTAGAAGTAATTAATATTTTAAAAGAATTTAATATTTCTCATGCTTTTGGTCAACATTCAGGAGTTATATCAATATATGACAATAAATATTATCTACCTAGATTTTCATTAAATGAACAGTTTGGAGATATAGACAGATTTATTTTTGCTGCTGAATCATTCCCAATAGTAATTGAAGATTTTATACCAAGCGAAATGTATTTAACTGAAAATTTAAAACCAAAAATCGAATTTACAATTAAAAGTGATATCAATATTGATCAATTAAACTGTTTTGCAAATCCAGGTGGGAATTGGTCTAGTCAACAAATTACAAATATAACTGAAACAAGAGTGCAGATTTTACTAAGTGATCACTTCAAAAGTGGCAGAGCAAGAATCAACTGTACAGTGCAAAAAGATAAAAACTGGCACTGGTTTGGATATCAATTTCTAATTAAATAATATCTATTTGATCTAACTGAATTGAAAATTTATCAATTCTAACATCATCAAAATCATCGAGATCATTTGACTTAATGATAAGTTTGATTTTTTCAAGGTAATCCTTGTCTGTAGAGTAGTTGTATAAATACTCTACCAATTCAATTCCATCAATTTTTATGCCATTTTTTCTCATGACAAATCTATTAAGCCTAAATTCGTTATAATGGTAATTTGAATTAAGATTTTTCATATAAGAGGAAACAGAACTTTTTAAATTTTTAAAAGATTTAATTTCATGAATCTCACTTTCAGATCTTTCTTCAGGAACAATTCCTTTTCCTTCTCCCCAAACATATTGACCAAAAAGAGCATTTCCTTCTGAAGCAAACCTAGATGTTCCCCAACCGCTTTCTACTGCAGCTTGTGATAATGCAATTGAAACTGGAATAGCATCTATTCTCATTAACAATTCACCAATTGATTGATCATTTACTTCATATTCTTCCATTTTTTTTCTTAGCCACAATGCCTCGCTTCTTTTTAAAAAATTAAATTTATTTTTTAATTTTTCTATTTCAATATTTTGAGAAACTAACTTTTCATTTTCTTTGACGATAATTGGAAGCGCTACCTTAATAAATAAGTTCTTCCTTAATTTTGAAGAATATATATTTTTAAAATCATCAGGAAACTTAGCAATTATGACATCTGGAACTTTTTTGCTTTTTTTAATATATTCAATATCAAATAGCTGATGGTCAAGCCTTTCAATCAATATTTCAGAAGTTAATATTTTGTTTATGCTGAAGTCATTTTGATTAATTTTTTTCTTATATTTTTCTTCAACTGGCATATTAATGAAATCCTGTCGATCAGATACATTATGCTTTAAATAAATTGAATGGCTAAAAATTAGAGAGGTCAAAATTGTGAAGGTAAATAAAAAGATGATCAAATAATATATTTTGAATAATAAATTTAACTCTTCACTCTTATTTTGAAATAAAAACCTAGTTATAATATTTTTAATCATAAGACCTGCTCAACTTTTTTAACTTCAGGAATTTTATTTTTTAACAAATTTTCAATACCATTCTTCAATGTAAGTGTCGCGCTTGGACACCCTGCGCAGCTACCTTTTAATTGAAGATATACTATACCTTCTTTATATTCTCTAAACTCAACGTCTCCTCCATCTTGAGAAATAGCTGGTTTAATTTTTGACAGCAATACGTTTTCAATTGTTTTTACAATATCATAATCATCCTTTTGAAATTTAATTACATTTAAACTCTCCTCATGGGGAACTAAGTTAACCGCTTTTTGACCTGAGCTTAAATGATCAGAAATTATTTTTAATATTGGTGCTTTTAATTGATCCCATCCATAATCAGATTTACTAATTGAGACAAAATTTTTTCCAAAAAAAACTTTTTCTATTCCATCAATTTGCAGTAAAGATTTTGCAAGGTCAGAATTTCTACAGTCGCTAGTTTTTAAAAATTCATAAGAACCTGATACTAAAATATCACTTTCAAATAAAAATTTTAAAGCGTTTGGATTAGGTGTAGTCTCTGTTTGTATAAACATTATTAAATATTCAAAAGATTCATTAATTTATATATTTAGATTCTCTAAAAAATCATGATAAAAACTTATTTTTTTTTAAGTTACTGAATTAATGTATTTTTTTATTCTGCTCTTGAAGCAAGATCATCTATTTCTTCATTTGATAAACCCTGGGGGACAATAACGATTGGCACTGGAAGTTTACCTGATTTTTGACCTGCTAATAATGTAACTAGCGGTCCAGGCTTTTCTCCACTAGATGCAGCTAATACCAAAAATCTTACGGCATCATCCTCTTCTAAAACTTCAATTATCTTCTCACTAGCTATTCCTTCCTTGACACTTAATTCAGGAGTAATTCCATTAAGATCATTTATAATTTTTGCCCATTTTTTTAATTTTTCTTCTGCCTCATCTCTTGCTTCTTGTAATATTATTTCTTCAACTGACTGCCAATGTTGAGGGTCGTGATGCTCTATAATTTTTAGTAATACAATACCACCTTTTGTACTTGCTGCTCTTCTTGAAACAAATCTTACAGCTACTTCTAACTCTTCAGAGTCATCTACTATTACTAAAAATTTTGACCTATGTTTCATTTTTTAATAAACCCAATTATATCATAAACTTCAGATAATGTCTTCATAGCTCTTTCATTGGCCTTTTCAGCTCCATCTTTGATAATAGAATCCAGATAGACTTTATCATTCATTAATTTTGAGATTTCTGAATTAATTGGAGAGATAAGCTCAATTAGAGCATCTGATAGATTTTGTTTAAACCCAGCAAAATTTTTACCACTATAAATACTAATCAATTCTGATTTGGGTTTTTGTATTACTCCACTAAAAATGTTAAGTAAATTATTTACTTCAGGTAGTTCATTTATTTCTTTTTCTGTATCAGGCATTACAATATCTGCTGTTTTCGCCTTTTTAATTTTTTTTCTAATGCTTTCTTCATTATCCATTAAGCTAATTCTTGAATAATCAGATTCTTCTGATTTACTCATTTTTTCCAGACCATTTCTAAGTGACATAATTCTTGATATATTTTTATCAATAAAAGGTTCAGGCAAAGGAAAAAAATCTTTAACTTTAAAGTCATTATTAAATTTTTGAGCAATATCTCTGGTCAATTCCAGGTGTTGTTTCTGATCATTGCCAACGGGAACGTGTGTAGCTTTATAAAGTAAAATATCTGCTGCCATTAAGGTTGGGTAAGAAAATAATCCAGAACTGGCATTTTCTTTATCGTTTCCTGCCTTTTCTTTAAACTGCGTCATCCTGTTAAGCCAACCTATTCTGCAAACACAATTAAGAATCCATGCAAGCTCTGCATGAGATGAAACTTGGCTTTGATTGAAAATAATACTTTTTTTAGGATCTATTCCACTTGCTATATATGTAGCCACAACTTCATAAGTATTATTTTTTAATTCATTTGGATCTTGCTTAACAGTTATAGCATGCAAATCTACTACACAAAACAAACAGTCATATTCATGTTGCATTGAAATAAAGTTTTTAATTGCACCCAAATAATTTCCAATGTGCAAATCTCCTGAAGGTTGCACACCTGAAAAAACAATTTTATTCTTTGAATTATTCATTGATTAAGAAATTCTTTTTTATTTCATTATATGAGAAAGGTTTATAAAAAGAAATTAAGAAGAAATAAAGAATTATAGAAGATAGTAAAATCACTGAAATTCCTAATAATTTATATACTAGAAATTCGTTAAAATAATAAGAGTAGTAATAACTTGCTACTAATAAATAAAAACCAAGCACTGCTGATGCACAAATAACGACCAATAGTGGAGAAACAATAGCTCTGCTTAAATTAAAGTATTTTTTCTTTGATAAAAAAATATATAGCACCAGCACATTTAACCAAGCTGAAATAGATGTCGCTAAAGCAATTCCCACAAAACCAATATGGTAAAACAATAAAACACTTAAAATAGTATTTATAGCCAAATTAAAGAATGAAATAATCAGAGGCAGTCTTGCATTTTCATAAGCAAAAAAGACAGGGGTTAGTATTTTAACTAAGATAAAAGCTACTAATCCAAATGAAAACATTTTTAAAGCCGAAGAAGTTTCAGCTGTTGCGAAACTAGTAAATTCTCCTCTTTCAAATAAAACTTGGATAATAATGTCAGAAATAAAATAAATACCAATAGATGCAGGTACACTAATAATAAGCGCAAATTTAATAGTTTTTTCTATTGAACTATGGACTTCAGGTAATAAATTCTCCTTTATTTTTTTCGAAATACTTGGCAATAGAGCAATGCCTAAAGCAATTCCAACCAATGCTAACGGTAGTTGGTAAATTCGTTCAGCATAATATAAATATGAAACTGCACCAGATTCATATGAAGCTATGATTGTTCCAATTAATATATTAATCTGTAATAAACCAGAGGAAAAAAAACTAGGAAAAAATAAATTAAAGAAACCTTTAACTGAGCTTGATATTTTTCGAGTAAATAAAACAACTATTTTGTTTGAGTTAATAGAAAAAAATAAAAATATTACCTGTATAATTCCTGCAATCAAAACCCCCCATGATAAAAATTCTAAAAACCTATTAGAAAAATAGTAAGAAAAGATTAACGACAAGCATAAAGTGACATTTAAAATTATAGGCAATGCTGCAGAAAGTGCGAATTTACCATTAGCATTTAATATAGATGAATATATTGAGGAGATACTAATAAAAATAAGAAAAGGAAATATAATTCTAGAAATATAAACTAACTTAGAAAATTTTTCTTCGTCTTCAATAAATCCTGGTGCAATCAGTTGTATAAAATATGGCATAAATATTTCAACCAGAATGACTATTAATAAAGTTGAAAAAGTTAAGATTGATATGATGTTACCAGCAAATATTCCTGACTCATTTTTTTCTTTTCCTAATACTAATTTTGAATAAATTGGTACAAATGCAGAATTAAGCGCTCCTTCTGAAAATATTCTTCTGAATGTGTTTGGAAATCTAAAAGCTACAAAAAAAATATCTGCTAGAAAACCTGCACCAAGAAAATTTGCAATTAAAATATCTCGTAAAAATCCAAAAATTCTGCTTAAAAAAGTAAAAAATGAATATATTGCTGAAGATTTAAGAATGTTCATATGGTACTTGTTGATTAATATATTTTGATCTAAATAAAGGCAAAATTAAGAATTTTAAAGTAACCTATTATATAGGTTTTGAATTTGAATAGCAGGTAAAAACCTATATAAGTAGGCGCAGAGAAAAACTATGACAAAAAAAGATAGAGAAGAGCACTTTAGTGAAAAAGAGGCTTTATTATTTCATGCCCATGGAAAACCTGGGAAAATTGAAATAAAACCTACAAAACCATTATCTACACAAAGGGACTTATCCCTTGCTTACTCACCTGGAGTGGCAGCCCCAGTTAATGCAATCTCAGATGATGAAAGTTCTGTTTATGATTATACAAGTAAGGGAAATATAGTAGCGGTTATATCAAACGGAACAGCTATTCTTGGTCTTGGGAATTTGGGAGCTCATGCTTCAAAACCAGTAATGGAGGGTAAGTCAGTTCTTTTTAAAAGATTTTCAGACATAGATTCTATCGATTTAGAAGTCGATACAGAAGATACAGAAGAGTTTATTAATTCCGTAAAATTTTTAGGTCCATCATTTGGTGGAATTAATTTGGAGGACATAAAAGCTCCTGATTGTTTTATTATAGAAGACTCATTAAAAGAGTCGATGGATATTCCAATATTTCATGATGATCAACATGGAACTGCAATAATTTCTGCTGCTGCTCTTATCAATGCTTTAGATCTAGTGGGTAAAAAAATCACTGACATCACTATCGTTATCAATGGAGCTGGTGCTGCAGGTATTGCTTGTTTGGAACTTTTAAAATCAATGGGACTTCCAAATGAAAATGGAATTTTGTGTGATACAAAAGGTGTAATTCACACTGATAGAAAAGAAAATATTAATCAATGGAAATCTGCTCATGCTATTAAAACAAAAAAAAGATCTCTTAAAGATGCATTAAAAGGAGCTGATGTTTTTTTTGGATTATCTAAAGGAAATATAGTTTCTCAAGAAATGGCAAAATCAATGGCTGAAAAACCAATAATATTTGCCATGGCTAATCCTGAACCGGAAATACTTCCTGAAATTGTAAAAGAATGTAGGCCTGATGCTATAATAGCAACGGGTCGATCTGACTATCCTAATCAAGTAAACAATGTTTTAGGTTTTCCATATATATTTAGAGGGGCATTAGATGTAAGGGCTACAACAATAAATTTGGAAATGAAAATAGCTGCAGCTAAAGCAATTGCTGAACTTGCAAAAGAAGATGTTCCAGATGAAGTAGCGAATGCTTATCCGGGCCAAAGACCCCAATATGGACCAGACTACATTATACCTTCACCATTCGATCCTAGACTCATTAGTAAGGTCCCGCCTGCTGTAGCCAAGGCAGCAATGGAAACAGGAGTTGCAAGAAAAGCAATTGTTGATATGGAACAATACTCAAGTGATCTTTCCGCAAGACTTAATCCTTCTGAAGGATTATTGCAAAAAATATTTCAAGAAGTAAAAGAAAATCCTAAAAGGGTTATTTTCACAGAGGGTGAAGAGGAAGACATGATTAGATCTGCTGCCATCTTTCTTAATAATGGCATGGGGACACCAATTCTTATTGGTAGAGAAGAAATTATTAAACAAAAAATGTCTGATATTGGTCTAGATTTTTTTGATCAAATGGAAAT
>MDTA01172742.1_pt1 | contig 33889 bp, 28 predicted proteins | sample 811151 | NCBI WGS metagenome assembly MDTA01 (sample SAMN05326648, study PRJNA326480) | marine metagenome | isolation source: seawater | place: Indian Ocean: South | collected 2010
CGAAAGCGTGGCCTGGCTGGAACGCTTCCTCGCCGATTACGACGGCACGGTGATGATCGTCACCCACGACCGATACTTCCTGGATAACGTCACCGGCTGGATCCTGGAACTCGACCGTGGCCAGGGCATCCCCTACGAAGGCAACTATTCCAGCTGGCTGGAACAGAAGCAGAAGCGTCTGGCCCAGGAAGAGCGCGAGGAATCGGCCCGTCAGCGCACCCTGAAACAGGAACTGGAATGGATCCGCCAGTCGCCCCGCGCCCGCCAGGACAAGTCCAAGGCGCGTATCGCGCGCTACGAGGACCTGGTCGCCAAGTCCGAGGAAAAGGTCATGGGCACGGCGTCGATCATCATCCCGCCGGCCCCGCGCCTGGGCGATCTGGTGATCGAGGCCGAACACCTGCGCAAGGGCTACGGCAATCGCCTGTTGGTCGAGGACCTGTCGTTCAAGGTGCCGCCGGGCGCCATCGTCGGCATCGTCGGCGCCAACGGCGCGGGTAAGACGACCCTGTTCCGCATGATCACCGATCAGGAACAGCCCGACGGCGGCTCCGTCCGCATCGGTGAGACGGTCGTGCTCGGCTACGTCGACCAGAGCCGCGACGCGCTTTCCGACACCAAGACCGTCTGGGAGGAAATCTCCGGCGGCAACGACGAGATCGAATTGGGCAAGCGGGCCATGCAGTCCCGCGCCTATGTGGCACAGTTCAATTTCAAGGGCGGCGACCAGCAGAAGAAGGTCGGCCAGTTGTCGGGCGGGGAGCGCAACCGCGTGCACCTGGCCAAGATGCTGCTGTCCGGGGCCAACGTGCTGCTGCTGGACGAACCGACCAACGATCTGGACGTCGACACCCTGATGGCGCTGGAAGAAAGCCTGGGCGATTTCGCGGGCTGCGTGCTGATCACCTCGCACGACCGCTGGTTCCTCGACCGCCTGGCGACCCACATCATCGCCTTCGAAGGCGACAGCCAGGTCGTCTGGTTCGAAGGCAACTACGAAGCCTACGAGGAAGACAAGAAACGCCGGCTCGGCGACGAAGCCCTGAAGCCCCACCGCATCAAGTACAAGCCACTGACGCGGTAGTCGCGCGCCCCGGTGCGAAACTGGCCGAAGGCATGGACTCGCCCGGCGGAATGCCGGATATATAAGAGCAGCGAAACCAGCGCCTCAAAGAGGAGGCCTCATGGCTGCCGTCACTCCCGATGCGAAGAATCACGATGGTCTCGGCACACTCGCGTCCCGGCATGTGGACGTCGATGAACTGCCCTGGCGCAAGACGCGCTTTCCGGGGATCGAGACCAAGGTCCTGATGGAAGACACGGAAACCGGTTTGTCCACCGCCCTGTTCAAATGGGCGCCGGGATCGGAACTCCCCCTGCACGTCCACGTCGATATTGAACAGACCTACGTTCTGGAAGGGCGGCTGGTCGACGACGAAGGCGAGGTGACCGCCGGCAACTTCGTTTGGCGTCCCAAGGACAGCCGGCATATCGCGCGGGCCCCCGACGGTGCCTTGCTGATCGGCTTCTTTCTGCGACCGAACAACTTCCTCAAACCCGGCGACTGACGGGCAAGGCCGGCGCAATCCGCCCTACCGCCGCCGCTCAGGTCCGCGCCTTCGCCTTCTGCGCCAGCACCAGCGCGACGCCGCCCAGCATGGCGGCGGAGGCGACGATCAGGCGCAGCGTCAGGTCTTCGCCCAGCAGCACGACACCGCCCAAGGCCGCGACGGCGGGCGCCGACAGCTGCGTCGCCGAGGCGCGGGCCGCCGGGACGTGGCGCAGCACCCAGTACCAGATGACGTAGCCGCAGCCGGACGCCAGACCGCCCGAGAGCACGGCGAGCGCCAAACCGGAGGTCTGGGCATCCATGTCGCCCCAGAACAGGGCCGAGAGGATCAGGGTCAGCGGCACGCAGATCGCGAAGTTTGCGGCGTTCGATTCAACGGGGTGCTTGGCGCTGCGGATCAGCAGCGAGAACACCCCCCAAGCGGCACCTGAGACCGTGTGCAACAAAGCGCCCAGCGGGTCGGGCGCGGTCAGACCCGGCAGCACCAACCAGACCAGACCGGCGACCGCGAGTCCCAATCCGAACCAGGCGCCATGGGTGAAGCGTTCACCTTCGTGAAAAGCCCAGGCGAACATGGTCAGCTGCACCGCGCCGAACAAAATCAATGCCCCCGAGCCGGTCGGCAGCAAGACATAGCCGAAGGAAAAGAACACGGCATAGGTAAAGAGGGCGGCCGCCGCCCGCCAATCGCCGACGGCGAGATGCGGCAGATGCCTGCGCCGCGCGAAGACAACGACGGCCAGCACCACGGCCGCCGAGACCAAACGCACGGAGGTAAAGGTCGCCGGATCGATCAGCCCGGGGCCAAGCGCGGCGCGGCAGATGATCGAATTGGATGCAAACGCCGTGATGGCGAAGGCCGTCATCAAGGCGATACGGAGAGCCGACGGACGGGCATCGCCGGCGGCGGGGTCGGATGGCATGGAAGAGATGGCGGGCTCCTGCGTTCGCCCCGCCACCTGATGGGCGGGGACAGTCCGCCATCAAACGCCCCATGCCGCCCCGGCGCAAGATGAAAGCGGGCTATGACCTTTCGGCGATGAACGAAGCGATCTTCGCCGCTTCGCCGTCGTCGAGATCAAGACGCACGTGGGTGTTGTCCTCGGTCTTCGCGACGATCATCGCCTCGAATTCGCCGAGGCCCGGCAAGGTGATCGAGAATCCGGAACCTTCGCGCACGCCCAGGCCCCGGTCGAGGATCGCCACACCGCCCTTGGACAACGCCTGCATCAAAACGTCCTTCACCGCCCCATCGACCGTGACCTTGACCGCCATGTTGATGGTATGGCGCTTAGACAGATCCGGGTCCTGGCTTTCGCGGATGATCTCGAGCAGGCGTTCGTTCATATGGTCGATGCCCGATTTCACCTGTTCGGCCGCCTCCAATTGCTGGCTCGCGGCCTCGCCCGATTGCCCGGCGACATCGGTCACCCGGATGATGTTGGACGAAACCTCCTGCGTGCCGGCGGCGGCCTGTTCAACGTTGCGGGCGATCTCCTGGGTCGCCACGCCCTGCTGCTCGACCGCGGCGGCGACCGACGAGGCGATCTCGTTGATGTCGCCGATGGTCTTGGTGATGGTGGCGATGGCATCGACGGAGTCCTGTGTCGCCGATTGGATACCGCCGATCTGCTTGCCGATTTCCTCGGTCGCCTTGGCGGTCTGGTTGGCCAGGTTCTTTACTTCACTGGCGACGACGGCGAAGCCCTTGCCGGCTTCGCCCGCGCGGGCGGCCTCGATCGTCGCGTTGAGGGCCAGCAGGTTCGTCTGCTCGGCGATGTCGGTGATCAGGTCGACGACCTCGCCGATTTTCTGCGCCGCTTCGGCCAGCCCCTGGATCTGGGCGTTGGTACGGTCGGCGTCCTCGGTCGCCTGACGGGCGATCTGTGACGACCGGCCGACCTGCGACGAGATTTCATTGATGGACGACGACAGCTCCTCCGCCGCGCTGGCCACGGTCTGCACGTTGATGGTGGCTTCCTCCGCCGCACTGGCGACCGTCGTCGCCTGGGCATGGGCCGATTGCGACAGGTCGGCGACGGCCTTGGCCGATCCTTCGACCGTGTCGGCGCGTTCCTTGACCAGATCGACCGCCTTGGCGACTTCCTCTTCCAAGGCGTTGTTCAGCGCAAGCACCTCGCTTTGCAGCTTGCGTTGATTGCGGCGCTGTTCGGTTTCCCGTTCGGCCGACATGCGCTTGACCTCCAGGGCATTTTCCTTGAACACCTGGACGGCGGCGGCCATTTCGCCGACTTCGGTCTGTTCGCCGTTGAACGGGATGTCGGTTTCCAACGCCCCTCCGGCAAGCTCGTTCATGGACTGGGTGATCGCCTTGATGGGATTGCGCACGCGGTAGTTCAGCATCCAGAAGCTGAAGACGATCAAGGCGGTCAGCAGGCAAACCGTCACCCAGACGGCGAGGTGGACCAGGTCGTTGACGTCGCCCAGGGAATCGTCGACCGCGTCGGACTTTGCGGCGAGCTGCATCTTCACCTCGTTCTTCAGCCCGTCGAGGGCCGCCAACAGAGGCTTGTTGTCGATGATCAGGTTCTGGTCGATCTCACGCGCCCCTTGGCCCCAGTTCGCCATGGCGAGGACCTGATCGGCGCCCGCGACGTACAGTTCGATGACCTTGGTCATATCGCCGAGCAGCTTCGCCTCGTCTTCCGACGGCTTCAATTGGCCGTAGGCCGCGACCTCGGACAGAATGGCGGCCAGGTTGGCTTTGAGCTTTTCCGCCAAGGCTTCCTCGCGGCGGATTTCCAGATCCTTGAAGGTATGGATCATGCCGCCGAAACCGATTTGCCCGTGGATCCGGTTCAGGATCGCCGACTTGCTGGGTTTACCCTTCTTTTGCCCGGCCTTGTCCTTGATCTCCGCTTCGTCCCCCAGGGCCTTGAGGGCATCCAACGCGGGCGCCGGGTCGATGACGATCTGTTTGTCGATTTCTTCCGCCGGGACGGCGTCGTAGGTCAGGTTCTCGACTTCGCCGGCCGCTGCCTGATATCGGCGAACCGTCTCGTCCAGGGTTTTGACCGCGGCCTGTTCGGCGTCGTTCAGACTCAGGCCGCCATAAGAGTTCAACACGGTCAACGCCTTGTCGGCGGACTTGCGGATATCCTGAAGGTTCTTGTCTTCCTGACGGATCGTATAGGTCTTGTAGTGGTCGATCAGCCCCCCGACACCCATGTACGACCGGAATTCACCGAGCAACCGAACCTTTTCATTCTGGGCTGCCTGGAATTCGTCCCATGCATCGCCGATGGTTTCGACATCCTTGCTGATGCTCAGAACATTGACGATCTGGATGGCGCCCACCACCGCAATGGCGATAAGCAGCATGCGGCTGGCCGTGCTGATCCGCAGGTTCTGCATGTTTCCCCCTGTATGATGTTTCCGTTGTTTGGTCTGTTCTGCTCATTCCTGTTTTTCTATTTTACGATTTTTTTATGTGTAACCGGTCGGCCGGCATTTGAATACCTGGGCAGATGGCCAGGGTCCTGCGTACCGGCAAAAGAGATTTGGGAGCGAAGAAAGGTTGGCCCATCAGGATCGCGGACACGAAAACGGCACCCGGTGACATACCGGACGCGCACGGCGGATCGCTTTTGGAAACCGCTTGTCCTCCCAGAACAAAGCCCTCCCAAGGCCATATCGTATTCTGATTGCGGAACGCCCACGTATCCTCGCGGGTCGCCTGCATTCCCAGAACTATACCAAAGGCGGCTCCGCGCCGCCTAACAAAGAGTGCGGCGCCCCGCACCGGACAAATTCTCGCCAATCCATTATTTTCCTCTAGACATAAAGATATGTTTATATGTATATGACTGCCTATGAGATCACTCGACGACACCATGGCCGGGATGCGGGCGGCGGCGGAGCCGACCCGCCTTCGTATTCTGGCCCTTTGCGCCGACGGCGATTTGACCGTTTCGGAACTGGTTCGGATTCTGGGCCAGAGCCAGCCGCGCGTGTCGCGTCACCTCAAGGTTCTGACCGCCGCCGGGCTGCTGGCCCGCGTGCCGGAAGGCAGCTGGGTCTTCCACCGTCTGGCCCAGGACGGCGCGCAGACCGACTTGGCGGCGCGTCTGGTCGATTTGGCGCCGCTCGACGACGAGACCTTGGCCCAGGACCGCGAACGCCTGGTCCAGATCAAACGCGAGCGGGCCGAAGCGGCCGCCGCCTACTTCCGAGAGAACGCCGACCGCTGGGACGAACTGCGCTCGCTTCATGTTGACGACGCAGTGGTCGAAAAGAAAATTCTGGACCTCGTCCCCGAACGGGTCGAACGGCATCTGGACCTGGGCACTGGCACCGGACGGGTGTTGGAACTATTGGCCGACCGCACCGAATTCGGACAGGGCATCGACATGTCCCACGAGATGCTGTCCGTGGCGCGGGCCAATCTGGACGCCCGCGGCCTGACCCATTGCCAGGTCCGTCAGGCCGATATCACGCAACCGCCCTTCGCTTCCGAATCCTTCGATCTGGTCACCGTGCATCAGGTCCTGCATTACCTGGCCGACCCGGACCGCGCCATCGAGGCCGCGTCCCGCATGCTGCGCCCCGGCGGCACCTTGCTGGTCGTCGATTTCGCGCCGCATGAAGAAGAAAACTTGCGCCGCAACCATCAACACCGGCGTCTGGGATTTTCCGACGCCGAGGCCGAGGCCTGGCTCAAGGCCGCCGGCCTGACCCCGCGGGCGATCCATCATCTCGCCGGCGATCCCCTGACCGTGACGCTCTGGGCTGCGGACAAGACCGCCGCCAAAAGCGCCGATCCCGAACCCACCACGCCGCCCCTCGCCCGCCCCGATGCGGGCGCGGAGGCCGGCCGGACCCTGGAGACAACTCCCTGATGCCTAACGTACCGACCGACAATCTTCACCAGGTCGCGGCTTTCGGCCGCGCCGCCATTTCCGGAACCTCCGTCGCCGCGCCGCTGCCGGACGACGTCGAGGTTTCGTTCGAATTCTTTCCGCCGGCCACGGACGGCGCCGAGGACCGGCTGTGGAACTCGATCCAGCGCCTGGCGCCGCTGAACCCGAAGTACGTTTCCGTGACCTACGGCGCCGGCGGCTCGACCCGCGAACGCACCCATTCCACGGTCAAACGCCTGCTGGATGAAACCGACCTGCTGCCGGCCGCCCATCTGACCTGCGTCGACGCCACGACCGGCGAGATCGACAAGGTCGCCCAGGATTATTGGGACATGGGCGTGCGTCATATCGTGGCGCTGCGCGGCGATCCCCAGGACACCTCGGGCGTCTACAAACCGCATCCGGGCGGCTATGCCTTTGCCTGCGACCTGGTTTCCGGCCTGCGTCAGATCGGCGATTTCAACATCTCCGTCGGCGCTTATCCGGAAGTCCACCCGGAAGCGCGCAGCGCCAAGGCCGACATGGACAACCTGAAGCGTAAGATCGACGCCGGCGCCGACCAGGCGATCACCCAGTACTTCTTCGACACGGACGTCTATCTTCGCTTCGTCGATCAGGCGCGGGCCGCCGGCATCTGGGTGCCGATCATCCCCGGCATCATGCCGATCCACAATTTCAAGAAGGTCGCCAATTTCTCCAAGCGCTGCGGCGCGACGATCCCGCGCTGGCTGATCGACCTGTTCGACGGCCTGGAAGACGACCCGGAAACCCACAAGCTGGTCGCGGCTTCCCTGGTCGCCGAACAGTGCCGGACCCTGCATGCCTTCGGCGACAAGCAGTTCCATTTCTATACCCTGAACCAGGCGGACCTGACTTACGCCATTTGCCACATGCTGGGGGTGCGGCCCAAGCCGACGGCGGGAGACGACGACCGTGCCGAACCCGACAATCAGCAATCCAAGAAGCAAAAAGCGATCTGAGATCATGAACGACATGTCCGACCGATTCCCTGCCCGTCAGGCGCAGGACTGCAACGACGAATTGCGTGAGATTCTCGACGAACGGATCCTGGTGCTCGACGGCGCCTGGGGCACGATGATCCAACAGCACAAGCTGGAGGAAGAGGACTTCCGCGGCGAGCGCTTCAAGGATCACGGCCACGACCTGAAGGGCAACAACGACCTTCTGACCCTGACCCGCCCCGACGTGATCGGCGAAATCCACGACCAGTTCCTGGCCGCCGGCGCCGACGTGACGGAAACCAACACCTTCAACTCGACCTCGATCGCCCAGGCCGATTACGGCATGGAATCCCTGGTCTACGAGCTGAACTACGAAGGCGCGGTCCTGGCCCGCAAGCACGTCGACGAATGGACGGCCAAGACGCCGGACAAGCCGCGCTTCGTCGCGGGTGCCCTCGGCCCGACCAACCGCACGGCCTCGATCTCGCCGGACGTCAACGATCCCGGCTTCCGCAACGTCACCTTCGACGAACTGGTCGAAGCCTATACGGAGGCCGTGCGCGGCCTGACCGACGGCGGCTGCGATCTGCTGTTGCTGGAAACGATCTTCGATACGCTGAACGCCAAGGCGGCGATCTACGCGATCCTGAAATTCTTCGACGACGTCGGCCGGCGCTGGCCGCTGATGATCTCGGGCACGATCACCGATGCCTCGGGCCGGACCCTGTCGGGCCAGACGGCGGAAGCCTTCTACAACTCCGTCGCCCATGCCGATCCGGTCTCCATCGGATTCAACTGTGCCTTGGGCGTCGAGGAATTGCGCCCGCACGTGCAGGCCGTGTCGACCGCCGCGTCGACCTATGTCTCGGTCTATCCCAACGCGGGCCTGCCCAATGAATTCGGCGAATACGACGACACGCCCGAACACATGGCCAAGCATCTGGCCGATTTCGCCCGTTCGGGCCTGATCAACATCGTCGGCGGCTGCTGCGGCACCCAGCCCGAGCATATCCAGGCCATCGCCGAGGCGGTTTCCGGCATCACGCCGCGCAAGCCGGTCGAAGACGACCACATGCTGCGCCTGTCGGGGTTGGAGCCGCTGACCTTCGACGATACCACCGGTTTCGTGAACGTCGGCGAGCGCACCAACGTCGCGGGCTCCGCCAAATTCGCGGGCCTGATCCGCGACGGCGATTACGCCGAAGCATTGGAGGTCGGCCGCCAACAGGTCATGAACGGCGCCCAGATCATCGACGTCAACATGGATGACGCCATGCTGGACGGCGAGAAAGCCATGGCGACCTTCCTCAACCTGATCGCCGCCGAGCCCGATATCTCGCGCGTGCCGATCATGGTCGATAGCTCCAAATGGTCGATCCTGCAGGCCGGCCTGCGCTGCATTCAGGGCAAGGGCGTGGTCAATTCGATCAGCCTGAAGGAAGGGCCAGAGCCATTCATCGAACAGGCCAAGGAAATCATGCGCTTCGGCGCCGCCGTCGTGGTCATGGCCTTCGACGAAACGGGCCAGGCGGAAAACTACGACCGCATGGTCGAGATCTGCACCCGGTCCTACAAGATCCTGACCGAGGAAGTCGGCTTCCCGGCGGCGGATATCATCTTCGACGCCAACATCTTCCCGATCGCCACCGGGATCGATGAGCACGACAATTTCTCCAAGGACTACATCGCCGCCGTCAAGACGATCAAGGAGACGCTGCCTTACGTCCATACCTCGGGCGGGCTGTCGAACATGTCGTTCTCGTTCCGCGGCAACAACGCCGTGCGCGAGGCCATGCATTCGGTCTTCCTGTATCACGCGATCAAGGCGGGCCTGGACATGGCCATCGTCAACGCCGGACAGCTGACGGTCTATGCCGATATTCCGGAAGACCTGCGCGAACTGGTCGAGGACGTGGTTCTCAACCGCCGCAAGGAAGCGCAGGAAGAATTGGTCGACAAGGCCGATTCGGTCAAGGGTCAGGCCAAGGCCAAGAAGGAAGACCTCAGCTGGCGCGAGAAGCCGGTCGCCGACCGCCTTGCCCATGCCCTGGTCAACGGCATCGCCGATTACATCGACGAAGACACCGAGGAAGCCCGCCAGCAGTTCGACAAGCCTTTGGAAGTCATCGAAGGGCCCCTGATGGACGGCATGAACGTGGTCGGCGATCTGTTCGGATCGGGTCAGATGTTCCTTCCGCAGGTCGTCAAATCGGCCCGCGTCATGAAAAAGGCCGTGGCTTATCTGATGCCGTATCTGGAAAAGGAGAAGGCGGCCTCCGGCGACAACCGCGCCAAGGGCAAGATCGTCATGGCGACGGTCAAGGGCGACGTCCACGACATCGGCAAGAACATCGTCGGCGTGGTGCTTCAGTGCAACAACTACGACGTCGTCGACCTGGGCGTCATGGTGCCCTACCAGAAAATTCTGGAAGTCGCCAAGGAAGAGAAAGCGGACATCATCGGCCTGTCGGGCCTGATCACGCCGTCCTTGGAGGAAATGGTCACCGTCGCGCGCGAGATGAAGCGCGAGGAGATGAACCTGCCGCTGCTGATCGGCGGCGCCACGACGTCCAAGGTCCACACGGCCGTCAAGGTCGCGCCCAATTACGACGGGCCCGTCGTCCACGTGCTGGATGCGTCGCGCGCCGTCGGCGTCGCGTCGAACTTGCTGTCGGACAGCCTCAAGGACAATTACGTCACCGAAGTCGCCAACGACTACAACGACATCCGCGACAAACACGCGGGCCGGTCCAAGGCCGACAACCAGACCACCGTCACCGATGCCCGGGCCAATGCGTTCCAGGCCGATTGGGAGGATTACACGCCCCCCACGCCCACCTTCACCGGGATCAAGGTCTTCGAAGACTACGATCTGGCCGAGTTGACGACGCGTATCGATTGGACGCCGTTCTTCCGCACCTGGGAACTGTCGGGCACTTATCCGGCGATCCTGGAGGACGAAACCGTCGGCGAAGCGGCGCGGAACCTGAAAAAGGACGCCGACGCCATGCTGCAGCAGATCGTCGGGGAACAATGGGTCTCGGCCCGTGCCGCGATCGGGTTCTTCCCGGCCAACAGCGTTGGCGACGACGTCGAGATTTACACAGACGACACCCGCAAGGAGGTTCTGACGACGCTCAGCTTCCTGCGCCAACAGATGAAGAAGGATGCCAAGCGGCCGAATTTCTGCCTGGCTGACTTCATCGCGCCCAAGGCCAGCGGAAAGGCGGACTATATCGGGGGTTTCGCCGTGACCGCTGGCCTTGGTATCGAATCCAAACTGGCCGAGTTCAAGGCCGTCCACGACGACTATTCGGACATCATGCTGAAAGCCCTGGCCGACCGTCTGGCGGAAGCCTTCGCCGAGCGCATGCATGAACGCGTGCGCAAGGAATTCTGGGGCTACGCCGCCGAGGAAGAGCTGGGCAATGACGAGCTGATCCGCGAAAAATACCGCGGCATCCGCCCGGCCCCCGGCTATCCGGCCTGCCCCGACCATACGGAAAAGCGCAAGCTGTTCGATTTGTTGGAGGCCGAAAACAACACCGGCATCAACCTGACCGACAGCTTCGCCATGCTGCCGGCCTCCAGCGTTTCGGGCTTCTACTTCGCCCATCCGCAGAGCCAGTATTTCGGCTTGGGCAAGATTTCCAAGGATCAGGTCGAGGACTATGCCCAACGCAAGGGCATGGATGTCGAGATCATGGAACGCTGGCTGGCGCCGAACCTGTCCTACGACCGGTAGGGGGCTCCGAGCCTCGCCGCGCCGCTACGGCCTATGTGACGGCAAGGCTCTCGATATCGTAGGCGATCTCATCAGCCAGCAAAGCGACGTTGGCCGCGACGTCCCGGCGTTCGGCATAAGCCCGCAGGCCGACGATTTCCGCCAACAGACGGCGTGCGAGACCGGCCGGTTCACGATCGGCGGAGATTTCCCCGGCCTCCTGCGCCTTGCGGAAAACTTCGACGAACGCGGCCTCCATCTTGTCGATCAACGATTCGGCCTGTCCCCGCAGATCGATGTCGTCGTCCGGCGTTTCCAGCATCGTCTTGACCAACATGCAGGAACGCAACGGCGGATTGCCACCGGCCGCGGCCCCGAGGCCGCGAACGTAGGCCGCAACCCCGGAAAGGGCGGATGGCGCCGCCGCCATCGTTTGTTCGAAATCCTGACGGATGGTTTCGGCGTAAAGCGCAAGCGTGTCCTGATACAAATTCTCCTTCGAGCCGAAGGCCGCATAAATGGACCCCGGACGCATGTCGAGAGCGTTCTCGAGATCCTTCAACGACGTCCCGCGGAACCCCTTGGCCCAGAACAGATCCAGGGCCTTTTGCCGAACTTCAGGCAGATCGTATGACGCTTTGCGTGCCAAGGACGGGCTCCTCACATATTTTTGAACGAACACTCAATAATTATCTTGAATGGCCGCGAAGCGCAAGGTACGACCAAGCATGTTTTTTGAGCAATCACTCAATTTTCAGCGAAAGGACGACCCCATGAGCGACCTAACCATCCATTCCCTAGAAAGCGCACCGGCCGATAGCCGCGAACATCTGGCGGCATCGGAAAAAAGCTTCGGCTTCATTCCGGGCCTGCACCGCGTCATGGCCGAAGCACCGGCCCTGCTCGACGGCTACAAGCATCTTCACAACCTGTTTCAGACGCAGACATCGTTCACCAACGACGAATTGACGGTCGTCTGGCAGACCGTCAACGTCGAACACAACTGCCACTATTGCGTTCCGGCCCATACGGGCATCGCCAAGGCGATGAAGGTGGACGACGCCATCACCAACGCTCTGCGCGACGAAACGCCACTGCCCGATGCCCGGCTGGAAGCCCTACGGGCCTTCACCTTGCGGGTCGTACGCGGGCGCGGCGACGTGGCCGAAGCGGACGTCCGCGCCTTTCTCAATGCCGGCTTCACCAAACGCCAGGTCTTGGAAGTCATCCTGGGCGTCGCCCAGAAAGTGATGTCGAACTACACCAACCACCTCGCGGAAACGCCGGTCGACGACGCGTTCAAAGCCTACGTTTGGGAGAAACGCACGGCCGACGCGGCCTAACACATAAACCCAGGACAGCCGGGGCGGTCGGATATGTCCGGCCGCCCCGGCCACCTGCCGAAATCGCCGGATTTCGAACAAGTCCTGTTGGCAAGGGTCGACCGGTCCAGCATCATGGCGCGATGATTCGCAGGCCCCCCATTTTCGCCGCCCTGACCTCGGGCGCATCCCCGTCGTGACCACGGCGGGCAATCCCTTTCCGCAGCTTCGCGACGTGCCCGCCTTGGTGGCGGGCGTGCGCCATTGCGCATGGTTGAGCGGCGAAGGCGAGATCGAAAATTTGGACCCGGCGGAGGCCGCCCGGCGCGTCCGCGCCGCCGGCCCGGTTCTGGTCTGTCATGCCAAGGCGACGGCCCGGCGCCTGCATCTGCAGGGCATGCGGGCGCTGGACGTTCTCGAACTCTTCGCCTTCTGCCGCCCGGCGAAATTCTGCCTGCCGACGCCGCGCGGCCTGGCCGAGGCCATGAACCTGCCTTTGCCGTCGACCCACGAAGCCGAGGCCGAAACCCTGATCCTGGCGACCGACCGGCTGTTGGCCGAATTGGGCCAGGAAGGGCGCGGCGACAGCGCCGCCATCGCCTGGTCCATGGGCCGGGGCGGCTGGCCCTGGGCGCCGGTCGTGCTGGCCGCCCTGGGGGCCGGGGAAGAACCGCATTCGACCTCGACCCGGCGCGGCCTGATGATCTGGCAGCGCCTGCCGGAATGGGAAGACGAAGCCCCGCCGCCGCCGCCCGGCAACGCCGCCGTTTCCGCCCAGGAGGCGCGCGGGCAACTGGCCGTGCTGCTGGGCCGCGGATCGGAACAGCGCCCGCAACAGGCCGATTACGCCGCCGGGACCGCCGCCGCCTTCCTGCCCCGCGACCGGGCGGGCGAGCCCCGATTTGTGTTGGCCGAGGCCGGGACCGGCGTCGGCAAGACGCTGGGCTATATCGCGCCGGCCAGTGTCTGGGCCCAGAAGAACCAGGGCACCGTCTGGATTTCGACCTTCACCCGCAACCTGCAGCGGCAGTTGGATGCGGAATTGGACCGGCTCTATCCCGATGCGGTCGAGAAGGAACAAAAGGTCGTCGTCCGCAAGGGGCGGGAGAACTATTTCTGCATCCTGAACTACGAAGAGGCCCTCAACCGATCCCTGCAGAACCCGGGGCGCGACGCCATCGCGCTGGGTCTGTTGGCGCGATGGGCATTGGCGACCCGCGACGGCGACATGGTCGGCGGCGATTTCCCGGCCTGGCTGGCCGATCTGATGGGCACGGGGCTGACCACGGACCTGACGGATACGCGCGGTGAATGCGTCTACGCCGCCTGCGCCCATTACGGAAAATGCTTCATCGAACGCTCGCAGCGCCGCGCCAAGCATGCCGAGATCGTCGTCGCCAACCATGCCCTGGTGATGATCCAGGCCGCGCTCGGCGGGATCGGATCGGACGACGCGGGCGGCCTGCCGCTGCGCTATGTCTTCGACGAAGGCCACCATATCTTCAGCGCCGCCGACGGCGCCTTTTCCGCGCACCTGTCCGGGTTCGAGACGGCGGATTTGCGGCGCTGGCTGATCGGTGCGGAGGAGGGCCAGCGGTCGCGGTCGCGCGGCCTGCGGGCACGGATCGAGGATCTGATCTCCGACGACGACAAGGCGCAAGAGTCGCTAGACGCCGTCCTGGCCGCCGCCCGCGCCCTGCCCGGCCCCGGCTGGCGCCAGCGGATCGAGGGCGCGCCGCGCGGCCCGGCGGAGGATTTCCTCGCCCGCCTGCGGTCGCAGGTTCTGGCGCGGGCCGAGGACGCCGACGCGGGCTATTCCATCGAATGCGAGCCGCATCCGGCGACCGACGGCCTGATCGCCGCCGCCGGGGATTTGGAAGGCGCCCTCGCCAAACTGGGCAAGCCCATGGGCGATCTGGTGCAGCGCCTGGCGGCGAAGCTGGACGACGAGGCCGACAACCTGGACACCCAGACCCGCAACCGCGTCGAGGCCGTCGCCCGGTCGCTGGAGCGCCGGGGCCTGACCCAGATCGCCGCCTGGCGCGACATGCTGAAGGCGCTGAATTCGGAAACGCCGGAGACCTTCGTCGACTGGTTCGCGGTCGAACGGTCCTTCGGGCGCGAGGTCGACGTCGCCTTTCACCGCCATTACGTCGACCCGACGGAACCCTTCGCCGAACAGGTGGCGTCGGAAGCCCACGGCGTGCTGGTGACCTCGGCGACGCTGCGCGACATCACCAACGACGACCGCGACCCGGACGGCGACGGCTGGCCCCAGGCGTCCGCCCGCACAGGCGCCGTTCACATGACCCGCCCGGCGCAACATGTCGCCGTGCCCTCGCCCTTCGATTACGGCAAGCAGACCCGCGTGCTGGTGGTCGGCGACGTCAACCGCAATTCGCCGGATCAGGTCTCCGCCGCTTACCGCGAATTGTTCCTGGCGGCGGGCGGCGGGGCGCTCGGCCTGTTCACGGCGATCAACCGGCTGCGCGCCGTGCACCAGCGCATCGCCGGGCCGCTGGAAGACCGGGATATTCCGCTTTACGCCCAACATGTCGATGCCCTGGATACCGGCACGCTGATCGATATCTTTCGGGCCGAGGAAGACGCCTGCCTGCTCGGCACCGATGCCGTCAGGGATGGGGTCGACGTGCCGGGCCGGTCGCTGCGCCTGATCGTCTTCGACCGGGTGCCCTGGCCGCGCCCGGACATCCTGCACAAGGCCCGGCGGGGCGCCTTCGGCGGACGCGAATTCGACGAGGCTCTGACGCGCCTGAAACTGAAACAGGCCTTCGGGCGGCTGATCCGCCGGGCGGGCGACCGGGGGGTTTTCGTGATGCTGGACCGGGCCCTGCCGACCCGCCTGGCCGCCGCCTTCCCGGAAGACGTGGAAATCCAGCGCCTGGGCCTCAGCGAGGCCGTCGCCCAGGTGAAGGCGTTCCTCTCGGACTCCCCGGAGCAGGACTAGGGCTGTAGCGCGTCCGCGACCTGTGGCAGGGCGAAGAAGGCGCCGATGGTCAGCAACGCGACCAAAGTCGAGAACAAGGTCACCGACGAAGTGCGGCGGATGTAGATGTTCTGCTGCTGCGCCAGGACGAAGCAGCTGGCCCCCGTCGGCAAGGCAGCCAGCATGACCAGAACGATCAGCCAATCGAGGCGCACGTCGAAGACATAGGCGCCCAGCACCCAGGTCACCGCCGGATGAACCAACAGCTTGATCGCGACCATGACCGAGACCTCGCCGATGCCTTCCGATATCGGCTTGCCGACCAGGAACAGGCCCAGCGCGAAGAGCGCCCCCGGCCCGGCCGCCGCCCCCAGAACGGTGGCATAGGTATCGACCGGCACGGGAATTTTCAGACCCGACAGCGACCAGCCCATGCCGATCGCGCAGCCGATGAACAGGGGACTTTTCAGCAGACCCCAGAGGGAATCGATATAGACCTTGGCCAAGGCCTGGCCCGTGCCCTGGCTTCGGCCCGCCGCGACAAGCACTTCCGCGACGGCGATGAATACCAGCGTCTGGAACACCGTGGCGATGGCCGCCGGCAGGGCCGTATCGGGCCCGAAGGCGACGATCGCCAACGGAATGCCCATGTAGCCCGTATTCGCGAACATCGAGACCATGGCGAACAGCGACGATTGCGCCATGTCGTTCTTGAACGCCAGACGCGACAGGAAATAGGCCCCGGCGAAGGTCACCGCGCAGCCGCCGATATAGGCGAAGATGAAGGGCAGATCGAAGATTGTCGCGGCATCGACCCGCGCCATGGAATGGCCCAACAGGACCGGCAGCGCCACGTAATAGACGAAGCGGTTGAGCGCATCCGTCGATGCCGGGCCCATGACCCCGGCACGGCCGGCGATATACCCCGACAGGATGATCGCGAAAACGGGCAGGACGACGTTAATGACCGGTTCCATGAAATCTCCGAACAAAAAGAGACGCCGTGTTCGCTTAACGGAACTTGACCGGCGTCGTGCCGCCCTCCCATAACGGGTGCGCTGACAATATAAAAGGGAGTTATCCGGATGACCAACCTTGCGGGCACGAGCGTCGGATTTATCGGCTTAGGATTGATGGGCAAGCCCATGGCGCGCAACCTGAAAGCCGCCGGGGCGACCCTGGTCGTCCACAACCGGTCGCAAGGCGCGGTCGAGGAATTGGCGGCCGAAGGCATGACACCGGCGACCAGCCCCAAGGACGCGGCGGAGAAATCCGACGTCGTCATCTGCATGCTGTCCGACACGCCCGCCCTGGAGAAAGTCCTGTCCGGCGAGGACGGTGTGTTCGCCGCCAATGTCCAGGGCAAGCTGATCATCGACATGGGCACGTCGAAACTGCTGGTCACCCGCATGCTGGCCGCCAAGGCCGAGGAACTGGGCGCCGAATACGTGGACGCCCCCGTCTCCGGCGGCACCCTGGGGGCCGAGGCCGGGAACCTGACGATCATGGCGGGCGGATCGGACACGGCGTTCGAACGCGCCCAGCCGATCCTCGACGTCCTGGGCGGCAAGATCACCCATGTCGGGCCGACCGGCGCGGGCCAGGTCGCCAAGGCCGCCAATCAGGTCATCGTCGGCCTGAATATCGGCGCGGTCGCCGAGGCGCTGTCCCTGGCCCAGGCCGCCGGGGTCGACCCCGGCAAGGTGCGGGAAGCCCTCGGCGGCGGGTTCGCCGACAGCCGCATTCTGGAGGTTCATGGGCTTCGCATGATCGAGGGCAAGTTCACGCCGGGGGCGCGCTGCCCGATCCAGCGCAAGGACATGGACCAGGCCATGGAACTGGCCGAGCACTTGGGCATCGAATTGCCGGCGACGGCGTTGTCCCGCGATCTCTACGACCGGGTGATCGAGGCCGGCGACGGCGACCTGGATCATTCGGGCCTGATTCGCGCGATCCGCCCGGACTGGCCGGTGAACGAATCTTAAGAAACACGGGCTAGGCGGATTGCGCCACCTGAGCGGAGTCCGCGAGGGGAAGCGTGAAGGTCACGGTCGTTCCCGCACCTGGGACACTTTCGATGCCGATCGTCCCGCCCTGCATTTCGATCAGGGATTTCGAGATCGACAACCCCAGGCCCCAACCCTTTTCGGTGGTGAAGGGATCCTTCGTCCGTTTCGCAAACGGCTCGAGAAGCCGGTCGGCCAGATCGGGCGGAATTCCCGGACCGTTGTCCGCCACCGACGCAGCGACAACATCCCCGGTCTGTTCGACGGTGATATGGATCTGCCCGGAGGCCGGGGTGAATTTAATGGCGTTGACCAGCAGGTTGAGGAACACCTGTTTGACGGCGCGGGCGTCGGCGAAAGCCGGCGGTAGCGCGTCCGCCAGCGAGACCTCGATTTCGATATCCTTTTCATAAGCGCGGACGCGCGCCGCATCGGCGCATTCTTCGGCGATCTCGCCGATTGCGACGACCGCCGGTTCGTGCACCGCGCCACCGGCTTCGATGGCCGAGATATCGAGAAGGTCCTCGACCAGGGACAGCAAATAGGACGCGCTGGAATGAATGTCCTTGGCGTACTCCTGATATTTCCCCTGGCCGGGCGGGCCGAAATATTGACGGTGCAGGATTTCCGAAAAGCCGATGATCGCATTGAGCGGCGTCCGCAACTCGTGGCTCATCGTTGCGAGGAATTGGGTTTTCGCCTGGTTCGCCTCTTCGGCGAGGCCAAGAGCGGCGCGGAGGTCCTGTTGGATCGATTTTTCTTCGGTGATGTCGACCAGGATCGTCAACAACGCCTTGTCCCGGCCGGCCCCCAGAACCATAGGGATCTTGTGATTTCGAAGGTTCTTGAACCCGGCCTTCGGAAACGTCCGGGTGGCTTCGCTGATATCCACCTGACCGGCGGCGAGAACGGATCGGTCCTTGGCCGAGACCTCCTGGGCGTCCGATAGGGGAAAGACATCCCACATCGTTTTGCCGACCAATGCGTCCGGGCTCGACCCGACCCAACTGGCGTAGGTCGGGTTGACGAGAAGAATCCGGCCGTCCGCGTCCTTTAGCGTCATGCCGTTCGGCGTGTTGTCGATGATCGCCTGCAGGCGCCCCTCGCTCAAGGCCAGGGCATGGCGGGTATCGATGCGGTCGTCGATATAGGCCAGGATCATGCCCAGCACCATGGTCGCCGGGGTAAACGTCACGGCAAAAGGAATGGCGATCATCCGCATCACCTTGTCCGCCACCGGCGCGGGCAATTGCGCGAAGAGCCCGATGACCACCAAGTGCACGACCAGCCCAAAGGCCAGCAAGGTGATCCAATTCAGGGAAATACGCCCCGAACGGCAGGCCGCCCGGTAGGCGAGGCCCAGACCGACGCAGGCCACGACCACCGCGACACCGACAGGCGCGCCGCCGCCGCCCAGGTAAAGGCGGTAGCCGGCGGCGATCACGCCGGCGACGATCCCGGCGATGGGCCCGCCGAAGACGCCGGACAGACTGATGATGACCGACCGCGGATCGAAGATGACGCCGGGCGCCAGGGTGACCGGCGATTCCATGCCGATCACGCAGATCACGCCGAACAGCAGACCGGCCAGGATACGCCCGGTCAGTTCCTCGTAAGGCCATCGTTGCGCGATGAATGCATAGAGCAGGCAAAGCGAAAGCAACAACGACGCCGCTTTGGCGAATTCCGCGATCATCAGAGGTCCAACCTAGCCGAACTGAGATAGATTATTAAGCATTCCAAAAGTGCAGGTTGCACCGGCGCATCCGGCCCCGTCAGGCCGACAGCCGGTGATGGTATATCCGAAAGGCCGATGCGCCATTTTCGTGCACCGCCCCGCACATTCCCAATGCCGCCCAATGCACAATTTTTTATCATCGACAAAATTCAGCCTGTTTTTTGTTCATTTTTTGCATATTTGTTGCATTGCATGCATGTGCATAAATGCAGCTAATCTATTGCACATAAATGAGAATTCGTCGCAACGTCCGGTTGGCACGGGACTTGCTTTTTGCATTTGCGAAGTGCGGGCTTAAAGACCCGCCCAAGCCTGACACAAACAACAACAACAGAGGCAACCAAGAAAACGACGATGCGTGTGATGCTGGTAACGGATATCCCGAACGCGGTTGAGGCCTTTCAGGCCCACGCAGCGGGCACCAACGGCGGGATGCATGAGGTGGTTTCCTTCTGCGCGCCGAACGGTGAGATGGTCGACAAGGCCCGCGAGGCCGCGCCCGACATGATCGTGGTGCATGTCGCCGACCCCAACGATTTTCCCTTCACCGAGTTGCAGAGCCTGAACGAGACGGCGCCTTTGCCCGTGATGTTCCTGGCCGACGACGAACGGCCGGAAATGATGACCCAGGCGTCGCGCGCCGGTGTCGTCGCCTATCTGCCGGTGACCGCGGGCCTGCAGGCCTTTCCGAGCCTCGCCGAATGGACCCGAACCCAATTCCTTGCCATGCGCGAATTGAAAACGCGCCTGAAGGAAAAGGAAGACAAACTGGCCGACCGCATCACCATCGAACGCGCCAAGGGCATCGTCATGAAGCTCAAGGGGCTCGAGGAAGACACGGCCTATCACGAGATCCGCAAGCTGGCCATGAAACGGTCGCAGCCCATGCGGGTCGTCGCCGAACAGATCATCGATACGGAGAGCCTCGTTCTCTGCAAGGGGTGACGGCGCACGTCACTCCCGGCCCGGCCGCCCCCGGCGGCCCGGCGAAGGAATTCATCGAATACTAAGTCCGTCTCCTCCCAAGAAGGACTTAGAGAAGGCGGCAGGTCGCTATCGACAGCCACTCTCCTCGGGACCTGCCGCCTTCCTCCCCTTTTTCCCATCCACCGGCCGACAGATCGCCTTGCGCGGCCCCAAGCGGCGCGCCCACAAACGACGACGCCGTCACGGCAACGCACCGGACGGCGTCGGGATCGATTGACGTCAGGAAAGAAAAGCCGCGCCGATCAGGCGCCGGCGGCCTGCGGAATCATCAGACTTTGGATATCGCCCTCGCCGACCTCGGTCATCGGCTTGGCGATCTTCCAGGTCATCTTGTCCCGGTCGGCGTTCATCACGGCGATCACCGTTTCCACATCGGGGCAGCCATCTTCATGGCAATGCAGTTCGGAGACCATAAGGGTCGTCTCCTCGCCGATGCCCAACCGTTCGCGCATCATGTCCTTGATCCGCGCGGCGCTGCCGTCCGGCTTGGCCCGTGACAATCCGAGAATATCGTCCATCGTCGTCTCTCCCGTTCGCATCCCGCGGCGCGGGGCCGGCCCACCGGGGGCCGGCCACCGGCTTACGAGATCAAGGCTTCCTTCATGCGCATCACGGCAATGGCACCCTGTTCGTCGGCGGCGACCAGGGTCGTGCCGTCGGCGGTCCAGGCGAGGCCCGAAATGGCACTGCCGCTGGACGGGCGGGCGATCATCGCGGTTTCCTGTTCGACGGTCCCGATCATCACCGTGCCGTCGGAATAGCCGCCGGCGACCACCCCATCCGTCGGATGGGCGGCCACCTGCATGACGATGCCGTTGTAGACATAACCGAATTCCAACGGCGGCTTGCCCGACGGGCCTTTGCCCGAACAATCCCAGGACGTGACCGTATCCGCGCCCGAGGCCGCGACATAACCGCCGTCGGCGGTCCAGGTCAGGGCCCGGATTTTCGACGGATAGCCCGACATCCGCATGCCGGTCTTATCCTTCCACCGCCAGCAGTGCATTTCCTTGTCCTGCATGGCGGTGACGATGAACTTACCGTTGGGCGACCAGGCGACGGCGGTGTGAGAGCCGTGCCAATCCAGGCGCACGGGCTTCTGCTTGGCGTCGGTCAGGGTATAGACGGTCACGCCGTCATAATGAGCGGCGGCGATCTTGGTTCCGTCCGGCGAAAACGACAGTCCGGCGACGGTCGACGGATGATCGTCGGAGGTCAGCACCACCGATCCTTCGCCGTCCAGAACGGTCAAAGACTTGCCGGCGGCGAAAGCACGCAGACCCGCCTCGCCCGACTTGTCCGTATGCACGGCGATCTGGCCGATCCAGGCACCGTCGGTCGATGCCAGGGTCGTCACGTCCGATCCGTCGAGACGCAACAGCGTGCCTGCGTCCGTACCGATCAGCACCCCCTTGCCGCCGATATCCGCCACCCCCGCGATGGGCGTGGCGTCCACATCGGCGATGACCTGCGGCTGCGCGCCGTCCAGAGCCAGGGACAGGCCGCGCAGGCGCTTATCCCCGAAGCCGATGACGGCCCGGGCCTGGCCCGGTTCGATGACAACGAAGGTCGGATGGGCCCCGACCGCCGGCGTTTCGGAAAGACCCACCGCCGGGGAAACCAGGCGCGCGCCGGCGTCCGGATTGAAGCCCGGCACACCGCCGGCCTGAGGATTGATCAAGGCGTCTGCTGTCATGCTCATCTCCTTCAGGCCGCGACCGTGCAGGCCTGGAAGGCCGAGTTCAGCTCGGCTTCATCCAGGTTGCGGCCGATGAAGACCAGGCGCGACGACCGGCTGGCGCTGTCCCAGGGAGCGCCCCAGGCACTGTCCATGACCATGTGAACGCCCTGGAAGACATAGCGGTTGTCCTGACCGGAAAGGTTCAGGATGCCCTTGGTCCGCAACACGTCAACGCCGCGTTCCATGATGAACCCACGGATCCAGTTGGAGAACTTTTCCGGCTCGATCGGCGTGTCGGTGGTCAGGCTGACCGAGATGATGTCTTCGTCGTGTTCGTGGTCGTCTTCTTCGTCCAGCAGGCCCGGCTCGAACTCCAGCACCCGCGTCAGGTCGAAGGCACCGCGGTCGAGGACTTCGTCGATGGGGGCCCCACTGTTCACGGTCTCGATGATTTTGGCCATGCGGTTCAGGCTGGTGATCTTGGCCTTCACGGCGTTCAGTTTGTCGGCATCGACCAGATCCGTCTTGTTCAACAGGATGATATCGGCAAAGGCGACCTGTTCGGCCAGTTCGTGTTCTTCGTCGACGGCGTCCAGGAAATGACAGGCGTCGACCACCGTGACGACGGCGTCGAGCGCGACCTTGGCCTGGACGTCTTCGTCCACGAAGAAGGTCTGCACCACCGGCGCCGGATCGGCCAGGCCCGTGGTCTCGATGATCATGCCGTCGAAGGCGTCGGCGCGTTTCATGAGGGTGGAGATGATGCGGATCAGATCGCCGCGCACGGTGCAGCAGATGCAGCCGTTGTTCATCTCGAAAATCTCTTCGTCGGCGTCGACGACCAATTCGTTGTCGATGCCTTCCTCGCCGAATTCGTTGACGATGACGGCGTATTTCTTGCCGTGCTGTTCGGTGAGGATACGGTTGAGCAATGTGGTCTTGCCGGCACCCAGATATCCGGTGATCAGCGTGACGGGCACCTTTGCCGCTTCCATGGTGATTACTCTCCCTTGAGTTGGCGGCCCGCCCACCCTTGGGCGGACCGCATCGTCAGTGTGTGGGACCAAATCCGGTCGGTTAAGTCGGGGGCGGCGCGTTGTCCCGGCGCGCCGCACCCCGGCGTGGGGCCGCATGCGGCCCGGGTATTACAGAATGGCGCCGAGAACGATGCCTTCCAGGTTTTCCAGCGTCAGGAACATGCCGACGCCGGCGACCACGGCACCCGCCAGACGGGTTTCCATGGCCGTCGATTCCGTGGCCTTCCACAGCTTCAGAGCGACCGTGCCGGCGGCAACGGCGATGCCGTACTGCAGAACGCCGAGGCCGAGCAGGTAGCCGACCAGAACCGGCGCGCCGAAGCCCGCTTCCTGAGCAGCCATCGAATCACCGAAGGCGGAGCCGTGGAACATACCGAAGGCGGCGAAGACGACGATCGCGGGCAGGATGCTCATGGCCCGGCCGGACAGCACGACCGCACCCAGGGCCAGCAGCGACAGACCGATGACGATTTCCTTGGCCGGCAGGCCGACGCCCAGGCTCATCATCAGGCAGCCCGCCAGCATGGCGACGATATAGGCGGCGGGGGCGGTGAAGCGATGGCCGGTGTAGAGCGCGGCCAGGCCGACGGCCAGCACGAAGAACAGGTGATCGAAGCCGAGCAACGGATGGCCGATGCCGGACAGCACGCCGTGGGCGAAGGTTTCCATCGGCATACCGCCCAGCGGGTGGTGGGCAAGCGCGGGTTCGGCGGCGACGGCGGCAACGGCGCCGAGCGCCAGCGCGGGAACCGTTTTGGTGAGTTTGCGAGCGTTCATGTCAAGATACCTCTCTGTCTCAGTAAAATTGTTTGCCGGTCCACCGCCGTTGATGGTCGTCCGGTCCGATTGTCCTTAGTAGGTTTTGTAGGGCAGGAATTTGCCGTTCAGGGTGATGACCACGCGGTCGCCCTTGGGATCGGCCTTGCGGTCGATATCCATTTCGAAATCGATGGCGGACATGATGCCGTCGCCGAATTCTTCCTCGATCAGGGCCTTGAAGGTGGTGCCGTAAACCTGCACCAGCTCATACAGGCGATAGATCAGGGGGTCGGTCGGAACCGGATTGTCCAGCGAACCGCGCGACGGCACGGTCATCAGCATGGCGATTTCTTCCGGCGACAGGTTCAGGCCCATGGCGTTGGCGGCCGCGGTCGCCTGGTCCTTGGTCATGGACATCTGGCCCAGCAGGGCGGCGGTCGTCCATTCCTTGGATTGGCCGACCTTTTCTGCCACGTCCGACCATTTGATCTCGTTCATGATCTTGTGGGTGACGATCTTTTCGGTCAGTTCGGCGCGAGTCATGTTGAAAAGTCTCCTTCGTTGATGACGTTTGCGTTGTCAGGTTGTCAGGCCTGGGCGCGGAGTGCGCCCGTACCGGTTTCGCCCGCTTCGTCGGTGGCCGCAGTGGGGCCGACGACCGGCGGGTGTCTCGGGTCGTAGTCGGGGGATGCCAATTCGTCCTTGAAGCTGACCGACCGGTTGACCAGGAATTCGATCAGGTGGTTGCGGACGGGGTAGTAGTTGGCGTGGGTGTGCATGTTGTTCCGCGTCCGCTCGCGCGGCAGCGTGTTTTCGACGATCTCGCAGATGCGGGCGTCCGGGCCGTTGGTCATCAGGATGATCTTGTCGGCCAGCAGGATGGCTTCGTCGATATCGTGGGTAATCATGAAGACGGTCTGTTCCGTCTCCTTGCAGATGTTCAGAAGTTCGTCCTGGAGCGATCCGCGGGTCAGCGCATCGAGCGCCGAGAACGGCTCATCCAGCAGCATGATCTGCGGCTCGATCGCCATGGCACGGGCAATGCCGACGCGCTGTTTCATGCCGCCCGACAACTGCGACGGTTTCTTGTTTTCCGATCCGGTCAGGTGGACCAGGTCGATGAACTTCTGGCAATGGGCGTAAAGGTCCTTTTTCGCCATGCGCGGCCATTTCGACGACACGGCGAAGGCGATGTTGCCCATCACGGTCATCCAGGGCATCAGGGCGTGGCTCTGGAAAACCACGGCGCGCTCCAGCGAGGTCCCGGTGACTTCCTGGCCGGAGACGATGACGTTGCCGGCGCTGGCCGTGGCCAGGCCCGCAAGGATGTTCAGCAGCGTCGTCTTGCCGCAGCCGGAATGGCCGATCAAGCAGACGAATTCGCCCGGCTCCACGGAGAACCAGATGTCTTCGAAGACGGTGGTCTCGCCGGAACCGTCGGGCGTCGGGAACCGTTGCGCCAGACCTTCGACGCGGATACGGGGCTGTTGGGTCACGGTTGTGCTCTCGGTCATCTTTCGGGGCTCCGTTCTTTGTCTTATTCGGCGTAGGTGACGAGGCGGGTCAGGTAGGACAGGATCATGTCCAGCACCATCCCGATCAGTCCGATGAAGAAGATCGAGGCGATCACGTTGGTGATCGACAGGTTGTTCCATTCGTTCCACACGAAGTAGCCGATGCCCGTACCGCCGACGAGCATCTCGGCGGCGACGATGACCAGCCAGGCAATGCCGATGGATATCCGCATGCCGGTCATGATCGTGGGCGCGGCCGCCGGCAGGATCACGCGGAAGGCGGTACGCAGATGGCCGACCTCAAGCGTCTTGGCGACGTTCAGCCATTCCTTGCGCACGCTGGCGACGCCGAAGGCCGTGTTGGTCAGCATCGGCCAGACCGAACAGATGAAGATCACGAAGACGGACGAAATGATCGAATCCTTGATCGTGTAGAGCGCCAGCGGCATCCAGGCGAGCGGCGAGACCGGCTTCATGATCTGGATGAACGGGTCGAGGGCGCGATAGAAAAGCGGCGACATGCCGATCAGGAAGCCGAGCGGAATGGCGACCACGATGGCGAAGGAAAAGCCGACCAGGACACGCAGGATCGAATAGCCCAGTTGAATGCCGATGCCCTTGTCGTTGGGACCGGCGTCATAGAACGGGTTAAGGACGTGTTCCCAGATCTGCTTGGCGACCTCGAGGGGCCCCGGCATCGCCGAGGCCCCCTTGGCAGTCGCCCCCATCAAGGCGGCGTAAGCGGGGTCCATGTTCGCGGCAGAGCCCGTCCCTTCCGGCAGCATCAGTTGCCAAAGCCCGGCGAACGCGAACAACAGCGCGATCGACAGCACGATGGAGCGGGTTTTAAGCGACATGGACTTCATGGTTCCCTCTTACGTTCTCTTGATGGCGAAGGACTCGACGTAGTCTTCCGGCTTGGCCGGGTCGAACGTCTTGCCCATGATCGTGTAGTTTTCGTAGGTATCCTTCGGCGGGGTGCCGTAAGGACCGGTCAGAGCCATCTCGGACATCAGCTTTTGCGCGTCCGTCGCGAGATAAACGTCTTCGGCGACCTTCTTGTAGTCGACGTCGCCCTTGACGTAGCCCCAGCGCTTCATCTGGGTCAGGATCCAGACCGCCATGGAATGCCACGGGAACGGATCGAAATCGATCCGGTCCGGGACCTTCTTGACGTTGCCCAGACCATCCGCATAGGTGCCGACGAGCACCTGTTCCAGAACCGTGACCGGCTGGGTCAGGTAGTTCTTCGGCGAGATCGCCTTGGAGATCTCCTTGCGGTTGGACTTGACCGACGCGAAGTCGGTGGCATCCAGGATCGACTTCCACAACGCCAGGAAGGTGTTGGGGTTTTCGTCAATGAAGCCCTGCGAGGCTGCGAAGGCGCAGCAGGGATGCTTTTCCCAGATGTCCTTCGTCAGCTTGTGGATGAAGCCGACGCCGTCATAGACCGCCCGCTGGTTGAACGGATCCGGCGACAGGTAACCGTCGACGTTGTCCGCCCGCAGGTTGGCGACCATTTCTGGCGGCGGCAGGACGCGGATCTGGATGTCCTTGTCGGGATCCAGCCCGTGTTCGGCCACGTAGTAGCGCAGCAGGAAGTTGTGCATGGAGTATTCGAAAGGCACCGCGAACTTGAAGCCTTTCCACATCTTCGGATCGTTCTTGTCCATGTGCTTCTTCGACAGCACGATGGCCTGACCGTTGATGTTCTCCACCGCAGGCATGGTCCAGGGCACCTTGGTCGAACCGGCACCCATGGAGATCGCGAGCGGCATCGGCGTGAGCATGTGCGCCGCGTCGTATTCGCCGGAAAGCGATTTGTCGCGGGACACGGCCCAACCGGCCGTCTTGATCACGGAAACGTCCAGGCCGTACTTCTTATAGAAGCCCATCGGATGGGCCATGATGATCGGCGTCGCACAGGTGATGGGCACGAAACCGACGTTCAGCTTGGACTTCTCGAGCGGCCCACCCTTCATGGCCATCTCGACCGCCATGGCTTTGGCTTCTTCGAGAGGGAACATGGAGGCGATGGCCGCATAGGCCGTACCGGCGCCGACCGCTTTCAGGAACGAACGGCGATGCATGTCGCCCCCGAACATTCCCTTCATGACGGCCGATTCAACCGCGCGGGACATGGTGCTTTCCAGATCCGAAGCCTCGGGCTCCGCTTCCAGATCGGCCATTTCCTGCTGATGCTTCTGCGCGGCGCGCACCATGTCGCCCTGGCCGTTGGCTTCGGCGGCCTGACGCATGGAAACGCAAGCGGCTTCCTGGCAGGACGGGTCGAAGCAGTTGGCGGGGCTATGGCCGGCGCCTTCGGCGGACGTGGCTTCCGCCGCGTCTACGTCTTCGCACTGGAACCGGGACGCATCCTTACCCTGCGCCGCGGCCATGGCCATATTGTGCTCGATGATGGAACGGTGCTGACCGCAAGGACAGCCGTTCCACAAGAGCTTGTCGGGATCAAACGGGTTTGCAAAGGCTCCCATTGATTTACTCCTGATAATAAAAAACGCCCAACGCGGCGGCCGCTCTTCGCGGTCCCGTCGATGGACGTCGTGGTCCTTTTTCGGGGGCCGTCATCGTCCCCCTGTATGAACCCGACGACCCCGTCGTCGCCCGGCCCGGTTCTTCGGCGGATCGGGCGTCATCGTCCGCCCGCCAAACTGTGCTGCCGCCGTCGCCGTGATCCAGGCGCCCGGGCGGCGAATTCCTAAAGCTGCATGACCTCCGCCGCCTCGACGACCATCTCGGCGACGGCGACCAGGCGCACGCCGCGCTGCATGGCGCGGGTCCGCAGCATGGTATAGGCGGCCTCTTCATCGAGACCGCGTTCACGCATGATGATGCCCTTGGCCCGTTCGATGACCTTGCGGTCGCGCAATGCGTTGCGCGCCTCGTCCAGTTCCTCGCGCAGGCCGGCGGTGTTGGAGAAATTCGCTTTCGCCAGATCGATGGCGGACCGGATGCGGTTGCCGTTGACGCCGACGACGACGCAGGCGTTGACCCCGGCGGCGACGGCTTCATGAATGGCGTCGGTCGATCCGTTCTCGGTGATCAGGATCGTCGGCCGGCGCTGTTCCGTCGGCAAGGCGCGCAATTGGTCGAGAAGCGCGCGGTCCGGCTCGGTCGCGTAAATCATGATGCAGTCGGCGGTGGTTTTGGCGGCGGTTTCGCCGAAGGCGTCCAGGTCGGTCAGAAGACCGGTCACCGAATAGCCCTGTTCGACGAGCAGGCGTTTGGTCGCCTCGGCGCGCGACGCATCCCGTTCCACGACGAGAACGCTGGTACCGACTGGCGTCATCAAACGTATTTGCATGTGGTCGTCGCCCCTTCAAACCCGATGCCGGGTCCAAACCATGGCCGCCTTACGTCGGCGGTGTTAGCTACCAATCCCGGCACATGCCGGCATTCCAGCCCGTCATGGGGCAAATGGCCTTCGATGTTCCGCCCGCCATTGGGCGCGAAGGATGCCGGGCGGCAGGTCGCCCGGCGCTATGACTACCGCAAAGGCCGTGCCAGTTTTTAATCAGCCTTCAACCTATTGATAAAAAACAATTTCTACCGATATTTTCGGGGTCATAGGCGAAAGAAGACGCATAAAAATTAATCACCACTGCGGGGGCAGCGTATTTTTTGTGCAGTTGCGAGGCGGCCGAACATGAGACGCCGCCATAGCCGCGCCGCCGGGGTGAAAACGGCCGAGGAAATCACCGAATTTCCGATTCGCGACAACGCCGGATCGCGAACGCCATCGCCCGCCCGCGACCAATACCTCAATTTACCAATACGTTATCTCCGGCCCCGACCGTCGGGCTTGCGCACCGTCGCTGTCTCCGTGCTAACATTTCGCAACCAAGCGCCAGGGAGGCCGTCCGACCGTGACACCAAGGAGTTGTCGCCATGACATGGACTCTCATCACCCTCTCGCTGATCGCCGGCGCCCTTGACGCCAAAATCCATTCCACCCACGGCACCATGATCGGCTGTTTCGAACAGCGCGAATTGGTCATCAGCGCCGTCGACCAGGCCGTCTGCATCCGGGCGAAGCAGCTCAACAATCCGGCGGCCCTGACCGACCGGAACTGACGCCCCGGGCCAAGGCCCAAGGACAACCGACATCACGGGCGCATCTCCCGGATTGCGTCCCGCTGCCCTGCACCCTATGTCTCTGGGGTCATGGTGAAACGCACACTTCTCGCCGCCGCGTTCAGCGCGGCACTCGCCGCCGAGGCCGGGCCCGCCCGCGCCCAGACGGTCGATGCCGACATGACCACGGCCGCGACGGCCTGGCTCGACGCGTTGGGCGACCGCCGGGACGACGGAACCTTCCCGTTCGACGACGGCGCGCGGACCGATTGGCACTACATTCCCGGTCATCGCAGCGGCATCCGGTTCGGCGATATGACCGACCCCCAACGCCAAGCGTCCCTGGCCCTGATGCGAAGCACCCTCTCGGCGGGCGGCATTCAGAAGGCCGAGGCGGTCATGGCGCTGGAAGCCGTGCTGGCCGAGGTCGAAGGATCGTCCCTCAGCTACCGCGATCCGGAAAAATACTTCATCACCGTGTTCGGCACGCCGGGCGAGCATCCCTGGGGCTGGCGCCTGGAGGGCCATCACCTGTCGATCAACGTCACCGCCGCCGCGCCGGGCGCCGTTTCGGTCACACCGGCCTTTCTCGGCACCAACCCGGCCCGCATCCCGGGCGGCCCGCGCCTCGGCGAACGGGTTCAGCGGGACGAATACGTCCTGGCCTTGCGGTTGGCGCGAAGCCTCGATCCGGCGCAGTTGGCAAAAGCCCAGTTGCAGGGCCGGGCGCTGGGCAACATCGTCGCCGGCCCGGGCCGGGGCGATGCCTTCGAAGCACCCGTGGGTCTGCCCGTCGGCGCCCTCACCGTCGATCAACAGGTTCTGCTGACCACCCTGATCCGGACCTATGTCGGCTTGGCGCGCGACGAGATCGGGCGGCCCTACATGGATTTGGTCCGGGCCGGATGGGGGGACACCCGCCTGGCCTGGGCCGGACCGACGACGGGGGACAGGCCGTTCTATTACCGGATTCACGGGCCGCGCCTGCTGATCGAATTCGACAACACCCAGGACGGCGGCAACCATATCCACAGCCTGTGGCGCGATCCGGCCAACGACTTCGGCCGCGACGACCTGCATCACCACTATCGCACCGCGCCGGACGGCCACGGACACCGGCCTTAGACGGCGCGCCGGGCGTCCACCGACATTTGACTGAAGAAAACGGAAAGCGGTGCCGCGCGCCTAGATGCCCAGCGCCTGGGCGGTCAGCAGGCTTTCCGCGACCTCGACCATGCGCTTGCCCTTGGCCCGCGCCATATGGCGGATCGCTTCGTAGGCGTCAGGTTCGGTCATCGCCCGTTTTTCCATCAACAGGGCCTTGGCCCGTTCGATGGTTTTGCGTTCGGCCAGTTGCAGTTCGGCGTCCGTCGCCCGCTGTTCCAACTCGCGGTAGGATTCGAACCGCGAGATCGCGACGTCGACCACCGGCTGGATGCGGTCACGGCGCAGGCCGTCGATGATATAGGCGCTGACCCCGGCGCGGATCGCCGACTTGGTCGTTTCCGGGTCGCTTTCGTCGACGAACATGGCGATCGGGCGTTTGACCTCGCGCGAAACGCGGAACATCTGTTCGATGGTGTCGCGGTTGGGGTTTTCCAGATCGACCAGGATCACGTCCGGATCGATCGCCGCGATGCGCGGCACCAGATCGGACATATCCCGCAGGTATTGGACGTGGTGATACCCCGCGTCTTCCAGGCCTGCGAGCAGCACCTGGGCGCGTTCGTCACTTTCGTCAATCACCAGAATCTTCAGGCCAACGGCCGACATCTTCCCACTCCAAGCGAAAAGGCGTTGGTCGCAACTTCCCTGCTTGGATGCGTCCCCCGGGTTCGAACGGTGTTGTTTCCGTCCTTGGTTAACCATGACGTTAGAATCAGTTCGCCAACCTTTCAAGATGCATTCGCGGCTGGCGTTTATATTCGAGTCCGGTGAAATGGCCCCTGGCGGTTCAGACCTCGCCGTCGAACAACACGTCGGCCAGAAGTTCCGGGCAGACGACGAAAGGCGAATGGCCACAGTCCAGGTCCCAGGTCCGGCGCGCCGGCAAGGCGTCCAGCATGTCGTCCTGCAGGTCCGCCGTGATCGCCAGATCCTGGCGGCAGGAAATGTAATCGCGGGGCACCCGCCCGAAGTTGGCGTCGCTGAGGGCCAGCGCTTGGCGGAAAATCGCCAGGGGCTCGGGCCGCAATCTGGGAAAGACCCAGTCCAGGTCCTCCTCGGGCGCGTCCTGATAAAACGCGTCCCAGGTCGTCTCGCGGTCGACCGTCAGGCAAGGCACGCCGTCGTAGTCGACCTTGCGCGCGCCCGCGCGGGTATCGCCGTCGCGCCGCGCCCAATCGACGATGGTCTCGCCGTCACCCGGCATATAGGCCGTCAGATAGACCAACCGGGAGATCAAATCCGGCACCCGTTCGGCGACCTCGGCGATCACCGCCCCGGCCATGGAATGGCCGACCAGGGTGACGGGTCCGGGCCGGGCCCGCAGGACATCGGCGACATGATCGGCGTAAAGGGCCAGGGACAGATCGGCGCTTGGCGTTGTGTCCACGCCGTGGCCGGGCAGGTCCGGCGCCGCGACCTCGCCCCCCCGGGCCGTCAGCAGCGGGATCAGGCGTTCCCAGCACCAGGCGCCGTGATAGGCGCCATGGATCAGGACGAAGCGGGGCGTCGGCATGGCGACGGCCCCTGCCTAAAGCGCGACCAGGTCGAAGGCGACGCTGATGCGCGTGCCGTCGCCGACGAACGGGATGGTGCGGTGGAAATAGGCCGACGGGAACAGGTACATCACCCCTTCCTCGGGCGGGAACAGTTGCAGGCGCGGCGGGTGGCGAAGCTTGAACTGATCCGGTGCCTGGAAGAATTCGATGAAGCCGTCGGTGTCGTCCGGGTCCGTCACCTGCTGCGGCAGTTGCGGGTAATAGACGCCCGAGAGAAAGCCCGACGGATGGATATGCGGCATCTGATGGCCGCCGGCGTTCATTTCGACGGCCCAGACGGTCAGGGAATATTCGTCGGACCATCGGGTGAACAGCGGATGGTCGCTGTTCCGGTGGCGGCGGCGGTAGACCCGCGCGGCCTCGGCGATCATCTCCTTGAAATGGGTCATCGGCCCCCAGGGATCGCAGACCAGGCTGCCCGTATGGCGGCCCGCGACCGTGGCGTGCTGCGGCGGCGACGGCACCAGGGAGGGATGGCTCAGGATATGGCCGACCATCGCCTTGTTGAAATCGGCCATGGAGGCAAAACCATCCGGCGCCATCGGCCGGTGGCCCATGATAAGATCCGGCGGAAGGAAGGCTTCGGCCTCGGCGACCTCGCCCCGGTCGACCATGACGATGTGCCGATAGGCGAGCATTTCCGGATCGCCCGGCACTTCGGCCAGGCGCGCGTCGCAGACGGCGAGCGCCTTGTCCGTATCCTCCGCCTGCAACAGGGCGTCGATCAGATTGACCCGGGCCAGGCGGTGCCCCGGTTCGGCGGCAAGGATCGCTTCATATCCGGCGGCCGCCCCGGCGGGATCGCCGGCGTCCAGCTTCAACGTCGCGGCCAGTTGATCCAGATCGGCGGAAGCCGCCCCCCGGGCCGAGGCCCGGGCGAGGATTTCCGCCGCCTCGTCGGCACGGCCGTCCTGGACGACCGCCGCCGCCAGCCCGCCCCAGATCTCGGCGACGTCGGGCAACTGTTCCGTCAACCAGCGGAACGCCGCCTCGGCCCCGTCATGGTCGCCCATGCTCATCAAGGCTTCGGCCCGCTTGACGTGGAAATAGGCATTGTCCGGGAACCGCTTCATGCAGTCCTCGAGGAACGGCACGATCGCTTCGTAATGTTCGGTGCCGAGCATGGCCTGGGCCAGGTTTTCCCAGGCAGCCTGCCAGTCGGGTTTGCCGTCGCAGGCGGCTTTCAGATGAGCGATCGCCTCGGACCATTGGTGACGGCGCAGATAGATGGAGCCCAAATTGTAATGCACCGGCGGGGATTGCGGCTGCAATTCGAGGGACCGGCGGTAGGCCGGGATCGCCACCCGATTGACGCCGAGGCGTTCCGCCGCGTGACCCATCATCGCCCATTGCTGAGCATCCATGCCGCCCCGCGCGTCCAGGCGCGAGAACAACTCCAAGGCCAGATCGTCGGCCCCTGCCTGATAAGCCGCTGCGGCCCCCAGGGCCAGAACCTCGGCATCGGCGCGGCCGGTCACCGCGGCCTCGTAGGCCCGCTGCCCGGCGTCGGCCAATTGGCCGCCGTTGATCAAGGCGCGAATGTCGTCGGCGAGGGCGGGAAGGGTCATTCGTTGGTATCCGGCCTGGATGCTGCTTGGCATGTCGCTGTCTCCCGCCCCCTGGGTGATGGCCAAGGTCCGCGAGCGCAGGCGGACGTTAGCAAACTTTCGCATCCCACCCTATAGCGGAAGGCCGGCCAGCCGCCTTTGATCCGGATCAAAGGCGCGCGCCTTGGGACAAAAAAGAAAAGGGCCGCACCTTACGGTGCGGCCCTTTCCGAACTCTACGACAGGAGGCTGGATTAGAAACCCATGCCGCCCATGTCGGGCATGCCGCCACCCGGGGGCATGCCGCCACCGGCTTCCTTCTTCTCCGGCTTCTCGGCGACCATGGCTTCGGTCGTGATCAGCAGGCCGGCGACCGAGGAGGCATCCTGCAGAGCCG
>MDTA01227255.1_pt1 | contig 33884 bp, 33 predicted proteins | sample 811151 | NCBI WGS metagenome assembly MDTA01 (sample SAMN05326648, study PRJNA326480) | marine metagenome | isolation source: seawater | place: Indian Ocean: South | collected 2010
CGAACCCATTTCGAACTCGAAAGTTAAGGGCTCCAGCGCCGATGGTACTTTGTCTTAAGGCATGGGAGAGTAGGACATTGCCAGGTCTACTAAACGTGATATGGCTTTTTTTAAATCGCCTATAGTGTCACTCACAAACTATTAAATTTAAATTTTTTATGACAATAAAAGTAATTGCAGAAGCTGCGCAAGGATATGAAGGAAATTACCAATTAACTGAAATGCTACTTAAGGCTGCTGCGGCCTCAAAAGCAGACGCCATAAAGTATCAATTAGTGTATGCAGATGAGCTTTGTACTCCTGATTATGATTATTATGATTTATTTAAATCGCTTGAGCTAAGAAATAGCGAATGGATGCAAATAAAAAAGTTAGCTCACAAGCTTAACATTGAGTTACAATTCGATATTTTTGGATCAAAAAGTCTAAGTTTATGTGAAAAACTTAATATTAAGACAATAAAGCTTCATCCAACCGATGTTTCTAATATAGGTCTTTTGGATTTAGTGTCCAATAGTAAAATACCAAATATCTGTCTGGGAGTCGGAGGATCTAGGTTTAATGAAATTTTAACAGCCGTTAAAGTGCTCGAGAACAAAAAAATTATTCTGATGACAGGATTTCAGAACTATCCAACACCAACAAGCTCAAATCAAATCAGTAGAATTTCATACATAAGGGAAAAACTTTCACAAAATAAAAATGTCTATTTCGGTTTTGCAGATCATGAGGTGTCTGCCTCATTAAAGAAATATATGATTCCTGCAATTGCTATTGGCGCAGGCGCAAGTTTTATTGAAAAACATTTTACTCTATCTAAATCTCTTCAACTAGAGGACTCAGAGACCGCTCTAGGTCCAGAGGACTTTAAGAGTTTCAGCAAGTCTATTAAATCGGCCTACTTAAGTCTTGGAAAAACTAAAAATAAAGATGATTTTGGGATGAGCAATGAAGAATTAAATTATAGGAATACTATAAGAAGACACGTCATTGCCAAATCGAAAATAAAAAAAGGGAGTATAATTAGGAGTAAAGATTTAATTTTAAAAAGGTCGCCTGAAAAAAATCCAATTAAAGAATTAGAGTCTGTAATTGGTCTAAAAGCTTTAAGAAATATAAATATTAATCGCGCATTAATTAAAAAAGATCTATCAAAAAAATGAGAAAATTAGTAGCAGCTATAGCGGTCAGAAATACAGGGAGTAGATTGTATGGCAAACCAATTCAAAATTTGGATATTGAAAATGGAATAACAATTCTTGATAATTTAGTCGATTGTATAAAAACAATTAATTGTATTAATGACGTTTGTTTGGGAATTTCTGAAGGTGTTGAAAATAAAATTTATATTGATATAGCTAATAAAAAAAAGATCAATTACATTGTTGGGGATGAGCATGATGTTCTTGATAGACTTATTCAATGTGGAAAATCAACTGGAGCAACTGATATATTTAGAGTAACTAGTGAAGACCCATTTTTGTATTATGAAGAAATTGAATCTGCGTGGCAAAAGCATATTTCTCAAAATTCTGATTATACTACCCATGATAACATTATAGACGGGATAGGCTTTTCGATAACAAAGCTAAGTGCATTTGAAATATCTCATAAAAATGGCAATAAAAATCATAGATCGGAATTCTGCAACTTATATATTAGAGAGAATATGGAAAAATTTAATACAATAATATTACCAACGCCAGAGACACTTATTCGAAAAGATTTGCGTCTAACAGTCGATTATCCTGAAGATTTGATTGTTTGCAGAAAAATTTATGCGAACCTCAAAAATCATGCTCCAAGAATACCTATAGATCTTGTTATTAATTTTTTAGATGAAAATCCTGAATTAATAAAATTAATTGAGCCATATACTGAAATTGGTTACTCAACAATGTATTAGTTATGAGTAAAAAAGGTCAAAAATTATGGATTAAAGCAAAGAAGATAATTCCTGGAGGAAATATGTTGCTTTCTAAAAGATCAGAAATGTTTCTTCCTGATTTATGGCCGTCGTATTTTTCAAAAGCTAAAGGCTGTAAAGTTTGGGATTTAGATGGAAATGAATTTATAGACATGTCAATTATGGGGATTGGTACGAATATATTAGGTTATGGAAATGATGAAGTCGATGAAGCAGTCCGGTCGGTTATTAATAAAGGCAATATGTCTACATTTAATTGTCCGGAGGAAGTCTATTTGTCAGAAAAACTCCTATCAATTCATCCTTGGGCGGATATGGTAAAATTTGCTAGAAGTGGCGGTGAGGCGAATTCAATTGCAGTTAGAATTGCTAGAGCAGCATCTAAAGTCAGTACCAGAGTTGCCGTATGTGGTTATCATGGATGGCACGATTGGTATTTATCTGCAAACCTAACTAATAATGACAATTTAGAAAACCATCTTTTACCTGGGTTAAGTTCAAATGGTGTTCCAAAAGAATTAGAGGGAACAATTTATCCATTTAATTATAATGATTTAGACTACTTAAAAAAAATTATTAAAGAAAAGAAAATTGGCGTTATTAAAATGGAGGTTATGAGAAACGTTGAGCCCAAAGATGATTTTTTACAGAAGGTAAGAGAGTTAGCAAATGAGAATAATATTATATTAATTTTTGATGAGTGCACTTCCGGTTTTAGAAAAACATTTGGAGGCTTGCACAAGTTTTACTCAGTAGAGCCTGACATAGCCATTTTTGGCAAAGCATTAGGGAATGGGTACGCAATTACAGCCGTTATAGGCAAAGAAAGTGTAATGCAATATGCTCAAGAAACTTTCATCAGTAGTACTTTTTGGACTGAGAGAATAGGTCCTACCGCAGCATTAAAAACTTTAGAGGTAATGGAAAGGGAAAAGTCATGGGAGAAGGTATCACTTCAAGGAGAATATCTTAGAAAATGTATTGAGGAATTATCAAAGAAATACTCCTTGAAGATAATGTTCTCGGGTATATCAGCTATTCTAGGATTTTCATTTATTTCTTCTAATAACCTAGTTTACAAAACATTTATCACTCAAGAAATGTTGAAGAAAGGTTTCTTGGCATCAAACCTAACATATGTATCAATTGAACATACAAATAAAGTAATCGATAGATATATCTCTAATCTAGACCCAATATTCAAAACAATAAGTGAGTGTGAGAAAAGTGGCGATACAAAAGGCCTGCTCGAAAGTGATATCTGTCATACTGGTTTTAACAGACTTAACTAAATGACAAAATATCTTTTCGTTGTATTAGCAAGCAGTGAGCTTGGATTTGGTCATTTAAATAGATGTATTAACCTTACCAAAAAAATAAAAACAAGAAGTATTTCTTTTTTTATTATTGGCGATATAAAAGCTGAAAAAATATTACGTGATCAACAAATCAAATGTTTTAAATTTCTTAATATTAAAAAATTAAAAAACATAAATGTAAAATTCAAAGATGATATTTTTTTTGATAAAGTAATTTTTGACATTTCAAATCCAAATTTTAAATTTTATAGAGACTTTGAAAAAAAACTAATATCTCCAATAAGAATACGATCTAACCACATCATCATTATAGACTCAGATTACCAGAATCAATTAATTAAAAATCGCACAGCCTTATATGATATGTTAATTATTCCATACTTTCAGAAAAGGGAGATTAAAAATAAGAAAAAAAATATTTTAATTGGTTCCAAATATGCAATGCTAGAAAAAAGATATTCATATCTAAAAAAATCAATTATTTCAAAAAATGTTGAAAAAGTACTTCTAAGCTGTGGGGGCGCTGATCCAAATCAAGATACGCTTAAAGTATTAATGGCACTCAATTCATTTAATAAAAAACTAAAAGTAAAAGTTATAATAGGACCATTTTTCTCAAAAAAACTAATTAGCAATATAAAAATACTATCTAAATCTTTTGCGCATTCTATTAGCTTAATTGAAAATGAAACAAATTTAAAAAAATATTTTACATGGTGTGACCTCGCAATCACTTCATCTGGTTTGACCAAGTACGAATTAGCTGCTTGTGGTGTGCCAAGTATCTCAATAGCACTTGATTACCAAAGCGAAGAATTTAATAAAGTCATGCAAAGGAAAAATATTCTTGTAAATGCTAACTACGATATATCACTGGTTAAATTAAAGTATCTAATAAATAATTTAATGATTAATTATAAAAAAAGACTGAATATTTCAAGAACAGCTCAGAAATTAGTTGATGGTAATGGTTTACAGAGAGTGGTAAATGCCATAGAAAAACTATAATGCCAATAACAATACTAGAAAAAAAAATTTTTAGCTCAAATAAAATTAAACCATACATAATTGCCGAAATAGGCTCAAATTTTGATCAGGATTTTGAGAAAGCATTGAAACTAATTAATGTTGCACGTGATGCCGGAGCAGATGCCGTAAAATTTCAATTGTTCAAAGCTAATCATCTTTATCCAAATAAAGATGGACTTTACAAAGTTTTTAAATCCATAGAACTTAACCCAAACTGGCTCAGTAAGCTTAAAAATTACGCTGAAAAACTAAATCTGGATTTCATCGTTTCTCCATTTGATAAAAAGTCTGTAGATGAGCTAGATAGAGTAAAACTAAAAATATATAAAATTGCTTCGTCTGAAGCAACCAACTTAGACTTAATAAATTATATTGCTAAAAAAAGAAAACCAATAATTTTTTCTACTGGAATGTGTGAGATGATTGATGTTGAAGAAGCAGTTGGTGTAATTGAAAGTTATCAAAACAAACTAATTTCAATCTTACAATGTGTATCTGAGTATCCATTAAAAATTTCTAAAACAAATTTGAATGTAATAGAATTATATAAAAATCGATTTTCATATCCTGTTGGTTTTTCAGATCATACATTAGACTCTATTTCAGCAGTTACTGCTGTAGGATTAGGCGCCCGAGTCTTTGAAAAACATATTACACTTGATAAAAATGGAATTGGTCCAGATCATTTTTATGCTATGAATCCAATTGAATTTAAAAGTTATGTAAAATCAATTAAAAGCTCATTTAGCTCACTTGGCATTAAAGAAAAAAAATTATCAGTTACTGAAAGAGAGACTGGCAGACGTGAGGGAATCTACTCGTCTACAAAAATTTTCAAAGGTAAAATTATAAAAGATAGGGATTTAATTGTAAAAAGACCAGCATTAGGAATAAGATCAAGGTATAAAAAGATTTTAATTGGCTCAAAATTGAAAAAGACTGTGAACAAAAATAAACCTATTTCATGGGATTTGATTGAGTAGAAATTACTAAATATTTTTATTATTAATAGATAATATTTAAATTAAAATAAAGTGTAATGACAACGAATCATATTGTGAAAATTATCGGTGAGCTTTTTGACTTAAATGCTGATCAAATAAATACTGAAATCAAGATTAATGAATTAGAAAATTGGGATTCTCTTAAGTATATGCAATTAATAATACGAGCTGAGGAAGAATTAGAGGTAATGCTTTCAGCAGATGAGATATCAAATATCGTTACCATAAATGACCTTGTTGATTTGTGTTCAAAAAAAACGGTGAAATGAATATAAAGAATAAAAATATCCTAATAACTGGAACAGGAAATGGAATAGGTAAATATCTAGCTACAGAACTAAGTGGTATGGGAGCTAATATAATTGCAATAGATATAAATAAAGATGCGTTAAATAGCCTTACAGGAAACTCTGCTTCAATAAGACATTATGTATGTGATTTAAGAGACAGTGAGAATATTAGAAAAGTTCATAATATTATTTGTGAAGACTATAGCAATATAGACGTTCTAATAAACAATGCAGGCATCATGTACAGTAACCCTATCATTAAAATGGATAATAATGGAATTAGTGAGCATAGTTTTGAGGACTGGGACAATGTGATTGCCTCTAATTTAAGTAGCGCTTTTTATTTAACTTCTCTTACCGTAAGAGAGATGGTTAAAAAGAGAGTTAAGGGACTAATTATAAATTTCAGTTCAGTTTCTGCAAAGGGAAACATAGGTCAGTCAGCTTATTCAGCTTCAAAAGCTGGACTTGAAGCCTTTACAAAGTCACTATCAAAAGAATTAGCGATATTTAAAATAAGAAGTACCGCTATTGCTCCAGGTTTCATAGATACTGAGGGCACAATGAAAGCATTAACTGAAAAACAAATAAAGGATTGGGTAAATAAAGTGCCGTTGAACAGACTTGGTAAAAAAGAAGAAATTTTTAATGCTGTAAAGATGATTATTGAAAACGATTTCTTTAATGGCAAGGTACTTGAAGTTGATGGTGGTTTAAGTATTTAAAAAAATGGATAAAATTATTATTTTCGGCATTGGTCAAACTTCTGAGATTGTTTCCTCATATATTGAGGAGTCAGAGCAATTTGAAATAATTGGTTATACAATTGATTCTGAAAGTGAGCTAAAAGAAAAAAAATCATTTAGAAATAAAGATGTTTACGATTTTTCCAATATAGAGGAGATTTTTAACCCCAATGAATATAAAATGTTTATTGCTATTGGTTACTCTGATCTAAATAAGTTAAGAGAAGCTAAATATCATAAAGCAAAAGAAAAAGGTTATCATCTTGTATCTTTTATTCATCCAAAATCTGGTGTCACAAGGTCTACAGCTGTTGGAGAAAATAGTTTTATAATGGAAAATCAGTCAATCCAACCTTTTTCAAAGATTGGAAATAATTGTTTCATCTGGGGAGGAGTCTTAATTGCTCATCATTCAGTTATTGATGATCATTGTTGGATAACCTCAGAAGCAAGTATTGCAGGAAATACAACTATTGGAAAAAGATGCTTTATTGGAATTAATTCTACGATAGGCCACATGATTAACATAGGTGATGATTGTTTCATTGGCGCAGGTTCGTTAGTCACAAGAGATGCGAAAGACGGCCAGGTTTTCATTGAAAAAAATACAGATGTATTTAAACTAAACAGCGAACAATTCCTCAAAATAACTAAAATGAAATAACATGGCTTGGAAAAAAATTGGTCAAATAATTACTCCTGAAAAAGTGAATAGGAAATGGATGAAAACTCATGCTATGGATCCCACGGTTGATTTTTTATATGATGATATTTTTAGAATATACTTTTGTGGTAGGAACGAAAACAATCAATCATTGATAGGTTATGTTGATATAGATATAAATGATCCGTTTAAAATTATAGAATCTCCAGAGGAACCTATCCTTGGACTTGGTACTCTTGGAGCTTTTGATGACAATGGCGTAACAGCCTCTTGTATAATAAACCATAACGGAGAAAAGTATTTGTACTATATTGGATGGAAGCCAAGATCAACAACTAGATTTGGCTTGATGACTGGACTAGCAATAAGTAAAGATAACGGAAATACTTTTAGTAGGTACTCCAGGGCACCAATTCTGAGTCTTACTGACAGAGAACCTTATTCGATCTTAACTGCGCCATATGTCATTAAGGATAAAGATGAATGGATGATGTGGTACGTTTCGTGTGAAGGCTGGGTACATGCAGATTTACCAAAATATAATATAAAACTCGCCACATCTCGTGATGGAATTAATTGGGTACAAGATGCTATTGTTTGTCTTGATTTTAAAGATGAAAACGAAACTGCTTTAGCTCGCCCATGTATATTAAAAGAGGATGGAATTTTTAAAATGTGGCTATCATATAAAACCCTGGATCAAACTTATAGAATTGGATATGCAGAGTCAGATGACGGTATTAATTGGACAAGATTTGATGAGAGGGCAGGAATTACAATTTCTGAAGAGGGTTGGGATTCAGAGATGATTGAATATCCTTACGTTTTTAATCATAAAGGAAAGAAATATATGGCTTACAATGGCAATGGTTATGGACAGAATGGAGCTGGTCTAGCCGTATTGGAATAGATATCATTGTATATTCCCAAAATAATAGATGAATCTGTGAGAAAATCTTATGATGGAGAAGTCTGAAAAAAAATTTCAAAATTTAAGTAGCCTTTTTAAATATATAGTTAATCAGCACACAGATAAACCAGCATTAATATTTTCTGATAATAAAAAGGTAACGTTTGGAGAATTAAATAAAAAATCTGATCAATTAGCTTCATTTCTGATAAACAGGGGATTTAGCCATAAAGATGTCATTTTATTTTCAGGGGAAAAAAAATATATTACATATCTTTTAATTTTAGCATGTATAAAGCTTGGAATCACATATTCAGCCTATGATCCAAATACACCAATACAAAGATTCAAAAAAATAATAGAAACATGTAATCCAAAATTAGTTTTAATTGGCAGTAATCAAGATAAATTATCAGAGTATTTAAGAGAAAAAAAAAGTTTAAAACTATTTGATGAAACCTCTCTTAACAAAGAGTATATTAAAACTGAATCTCATCAGAAATTAGATGATAATCTAATATCAGGTCAAACTTCAGTATATATTATGTTTACGTCTGGTTCTACAGGAGTTCCAAAAGGCGCATTGATAAATAATGAAAATTTAATTAATTTTATTAGTTGGTCTAAAAAAGCTTTTAATATAATTACTGAAGATATTGCTACTGGGTTGAATCCAATTTATTTTGATAATTCAGTTTTTGATTTTTATTGTAGTATTTTTAATGGAGCATCATTAGCCCCTATCAAAGATGAAATTGTAAGAGACCCAAAAAGACTATTTAATCACCTGAATGAAGTTAATTGTACTCAATGGTTTTCAGTTCCTTCACTATTAATTTACCTAAATACTCTTAAATTTTTTAATGATGAAATTATTCCTAAAATACATAAAATTATTTTTGGGGGAGAAGGCTTTCCGAAAAAAAAACTTTTTGATATTTTTGAACGTTATAAAAGTAGAATTAGTTTTTATAATGTTTATGGTCCTACCGAATGCACCTGCATTTGCTCTGCGTATTTATTGCAAAAATCCGACTTTGAGTGTCTTGATGGTTTGCCTACGCTTGGGTTAATAGGGAGTCATTTTACTTATGAATTATTAGATCAAGAAGTTGATGAAGAAGGTAATATCGAGGGTGAATTATGTCTGAAAGGTTCTTGCGTCGGCCAAGGATATTTTAATGATCAAAAGAGAACTTTTGACAGTTTCAAGCCAGATAGTGAAAATGGAAATAATAAGTTAAAATACCTAACGGGAGATATAATCAAAGTAGACAAAAAATCTAAAAAGTTATTTTTTGTTTGTAGAAAGGATAATCAAATAAAGCACATGGGTTACCGTATAGAGCTTGAGGAAATTGAAGCAGCAGCAAATACTTTTACTGATATCAAGGAAGCTTGTGCATTACATTATAGTATAAAAGAAATTAGTAATATAGTTTTATGTATCGCAAATGATATAGAAATTGAGGATAGAGATATTAAAAGCAGACTAGGCAAACACTTACCCTCCTACATGATACCAAGTAAGATTTATCAATTTAGAGTATTGCCTAAAAATGCTAATGGCAAAATTGATAGAGCTGGGTTAAAGAGAGAAATATTATAAAAAAATGCGCTTAGCGATCATGCAACCTACTTTCATGCCTTGGATAGGGTATTTTTCTATGATGAAAAAGGTTGATAAATTTGTACTTTTAGATGATGTACAGTTTGATCGAAGATCATGGCAACAACGAAATAGAATTCTGACAAAAGAAGGGCCCATTTGGTTGACAGTGCCTGTTATAAAAAAAAATTTAAGGCACCAAAAAATTAATGAAGTTAAAATTTTATATGAGAAAGATTTCATAAATTCGTTTAAAAAAACTATTCAACAAAATTATTCAAATTCAAAATATTATCTTAATTATTCATCGAAAATCTATAGCATATTAGAAGAGCGAAATGAATATTTGTCAGAGTTAACTATAAAATTGATTTTTCTTTTTAAAGAATTTCTAAAAATTAAAACTGACGTGATTTTGTCAAGTACCTTGATAAAGAGTGGGAAAAAAGAAAAATTATTATTAGATATATGTAAGCATTTAGGAGCAAAAACTTATGTCTCTCCTCCTTCATCGAGAGAATATCTAGACAGTTCTAATATATTTAATCAAGCCAATATTTCTCTTGAGTATTTTAATTTTGAGCACCCGATTTATAATCAATTAAATGAAAAATTTGTGTCTCATATGTCAATTATCGATTTATTATTTAATTGTGGAACAAATAGTATAACTTACATAGAGCAAAACTAAAAAGATGTAGTATATTATCTATTTTAGATAGTATTGAAATTGTATATGAAGATTTCTGTTGTTGGACTTGGATATGTTGGATTAAGCATTTCTGTTTTAATTTCTCAAAAGTATAAAGTTTTAGCTTTAGACATTGATGAAAAAAAAATTGATCTTGTAAATAATAAAAAATCACCATTTAAAGACTCCTATATTGAGGAATTTCTAAAAAATAAAAAATTAGATTTAACTGTTAGTCGTGATAAGGAATTAGTTTTTAAGGATTCTGAATATCTGGTAATTGCCACACCAACAAATTACAGTATTGAGACTGGTTCTTTTAATACTGAGTCCGTTGAGAGCGTTATTAAAGATTACTTAGAAATCAATAAAAAAGGAACAATTGTAATTAAATCAACTATTCCTCTTAATTTTACAAACAAAATGAGGAAGAAATATTCGGATACAAAAATTTTCTTCAGTCCTGAGTTCTTGCGTGAGAGTAACGCACTTTATGATAATTTATATCCATCTCGAATAATTGTAGGCGATTACACAGATGAAGCAAAAAAATTTGCGAATATTTTGTTATCATGTTCCCATGAAAATGATGAAAATAAGATTCTTTTCATGTCTTCAAGTGAAGCAGAAGCAGTTAAATTATTTTCAAATACTTATTTAGCTATGAGAGTTTCCTTCTTTAATGAGTTAGACAGCTTTAGTTATGTAAATAATCTTTTAACAGAAAATGTTATTAAAGGAGTTTGTCTAGATTCAAGAATTGGAAATTATTACAATAATCCTTCCTTTGGATATGGAGGATATTGCCTTCCAAAAGATACTAAGCAACTGTTAGAGAATTTTAAAAATGTTCCTAATAATATTATCGAAGCAGTTGTAAATTCTAATGAAACAAGGAAGGCATTTGTTATAAAATCTATTCTTGAAAAGCGACCAAAATCAATTGGAGTTTATAGACTTACTATGAAATATGAGTCAGACAATTTTAGAGAAAGTGCTGTAGGTGATATTATTTTAGAATTAAAAAAGCATGATATAAAATTATATTTGTATGAGCCGTACATTAAAGATAAATATTTCGAAGATATTAAAATTATTGAGAATTTTAGTGAATTTGTTCAAAAATCAGATTTAATTGTTGCTAACAGAATTTCAAAAAATTTAGAAAATTTTAGACATAAGTTGTTCACTAGAGACTTATTTCAGGAAAACTAATATTTTCACAATTGACATTAATTCATTAAAGGAATAGTTATTATTTTTTATCGCGGGATGGAGCAGTCTGGTAGCTCGTCAGGCTCATAACCTGAAGGTCGTAGGTTCAAATCCTACTCCCGCAACCAAATATAAGAATCCTAAGTGATGAGTAAATCAAGAAATAAAATCACGACTATAGACTGCACGTTAAGAGATGGAGGGTATTATAATAATTGGGACTTTGACAAAAAACTTGTCAATAATTATATGAATGCCCTTACAAAATCAAAAGTTGATTACATCGAAATTGGTTTTAGAAATTTATCATCATCAACATTCATGGGGCCATACGCATATTCTAGAGATAGGTTCTTGGAAAAGCTTAATCTAAGTAAAAAAGTAAATGTAGGTGTAATGATTGATACTAAGGAAATTCTTAATTCAAATATTGGCATAAAAAAAACATTAGATACTTTATTAAATAAAAAATCTCAATCTTCTGTATCTCTAGTAAGATTTGCAACTCACTTTTCTGATGTTAATTCTTTAGATAAAATAGTGAAATTAACGAAAGACAAAGGCTATAAGATTGCAATTAATTTAATGCAAACAGGAGGGAAGTCAGAAGAACAAATTAATGATGCAACAAAATATCTCTCACAATTAAAAGAAATAGATGTTCTATACTTCGCTGATTCACTGGGAAATATGCGAGAAGAAGACATCATTAAAACGATTTCATTATTGAGAAATAATTGGTTCAAAGATCTTGGAATACATACTCATAATAATAAGGGATTAGCATTAAGTAACACATTAGTTGCATTGAGAAACGGTGTTAACTGGGTTGATTCCACAGTAAGAGGAATGGGAAGAGGCGCAGGCAATGCCGAAACTGAGATATTACTTTCTGAATTAAATAGAATTTATAAAAAAAACTATAAGCTAGATGAAATTTATCAACTTGCTGTTGATGATTTCAAAAAGCTTAATAGTCAGTTTAATTGGGGGCAGAGCCTGCTTTATTCATTAGCAGCAGATAACAACATTCATCCAACTTATATTCAAGAAATGATATCAGATCCAAGATATGACGATCAAAGAATCCTTGAAGCAATTAGTTTTATGAAAAATGTTCCATCAGCCTCATTTAATAAAGAATTTTTAGACAATTTTATGAAAAATCAAAATGAAAAGAATTATCTTGGAAATTGGAATGCTTCAAACTGGTGCAAAAATAAAGAAGTTTTAATAATAGGCAGCGGACCAAGTATCAATAGACATCATGAAGGAATTATTGAATATATAAAAGAATATAAGCCTATAGTTTTATCTCTTAATATAAATAATAATATAGAACAGCAATACATTGATGGTTATGTAATTGCAAAAAAATCCCGTATAGTTATGGATTCAGTTTTTTATAAAAATTTAAAAAAACCAATTTTTGCTTCTAAAAATATTGTAAGTGATAATCCTGATTTTCCAAAAATAAAAAAAAGGCTAAAAAATTATGGAATGAATTCTGGTTTTAAACAATTTAGAATTGAAAATTATAGTTGCTATTTGCCTAATGATTTAGCAATATCTTACGCCTTGGCTCTCACGACTATTGGAAATGCAAAAAAAATTATGCTTGTAGGTTTTGATGGATATAAGCAAAACAATTCTCTTCAAGAGGAGATGATAGAGACTATAAAATTATATAAAAATTGTAAGAAAAATATAAATATATGTTCTTTAACGCCTACGTCTTATCCAGTAGAGTCTGACTCTCTATATGCCCCAAAAAAAAATTAAAGATATAGTCATAATAATTCCTGCAAGGTATAAGTCTACACGGTTTCCTGGAAAACCTTTAGTCGATATTCTTGGGAAATCAATGATAAGAAGAGTTTGGGAAATTTGTACTAAAGTTTTGTCACCTGAAAGTGTTTATGTTGCTACAGATGATAATCGAATAAGCAAACATTGCAAAATTCATAATATGAATTTCATAATGACTTCTAAAAAGTGTCTCACTGGAATGGATCGAGTCATTGAAGTAAGTAAAAAAATAAGTGCAAAATACTATATTAATGTACAGGGAGATGAGCCTGTAATAAGTCGTAATGATATTATAAAACTTATTTCAAATACAAAAAAATACCCTAATAAAATTCTTAATGGAATGACAAGAATAACAAATTTAAAAGATTACAAAAAAAACAGTATACCAAAAGTAGTTTTTAATAAGCAAAATGAATTGGTTTATATGAGTAGATCCGTAATTCCAGGGTCTAAAAAACAAGAATTAAAAAATGGATATAGGCAAGTATGCATATATTCTTTTCCAAAAAACATATTAAATAATAAAAAATTTTATAATAAAAAAACTCCTCTTGAAAATATTGAGGATATTGAAATACTTAGATTCATTGAACATGGTGAAAAAGTTCAGATGATCGAGGTTTCTGACTCCTCTATTGCAGTTGATTATCCCTCTGATTTAATGCGAGTGAAAAGATTTATTAATGCAAGGTAAAAATTACTATTCCTATATATTCGACTGTGACGGAGTCATACTCGACTCTAATAAATTAAAAACTGAGGCTTTCAGAGAAATATTGATAGATGAAAGATATGAGGATATTGAATTATTTATTGAATATCATCAGTTAAATCAAGGTATAAATCGATATGAAAAGTTAAAATATTTTTTTGAACAAATCAAAAAAACTAAGAATTACGAAACAGAATATAATCTCCTGCTTAAAAAATTCTCTTCAATTTGTTTTAAAAAAGTTTGCGACAGTGAGTATACTGAAGGTATAATAAATTATTTAGAAGAATTAAAGTCTAATGAATTAAGCACTTTTGTTGTTTCCGGATCGGATGAAAAAGAATTAATTGAGGTTTTTAAAAAGAAAAAAATATTAGGTTTTTTTAATAACGTTTATGGAAGTCCTAGAAATAAAAGTGAAATCATTGAAATGCTCTTAAGAGAAAAAATGATTAATTTAAACTCAATCTATTTTGGAGACTCAGAATATGATTATGAGATTGCTCAAAAAATTGGTTGCAAGTTTGTTTTTATATCAGGCTACACAGATTGGTTAGAAGGAAATGATTTTTGTAAAAAAAACAATATTTTGCATGTGGATAACTTTGTAAACATTAATAATAAGATCTAATAAAAGTGAATAAAGATATAAAAATATTTATTGCTGGTGCAAGTGGAATGGTCGGAAGTTCGATGGTTCGAATTCTTCGAAGATTAGGTTTTGAAAACTTATTAATACCCTCGCGTAACGAATTAAATTTACTTGACTATAATTTAGTTAATAACTTTCTTAAAAAAAATAAACCTGATTATATTATCATGGCGGCTGCAAAAGTTGGAGGAATTAATGCCAATAATAATTTTGGTGCAGATTTTATTTTTGATAATACTCAAATACAAAACAATGTAATACACGCTGCCCATATTGAAGATATTAATAATTTACTATTTTTAGGGTCAAGTTGTGTTTATCCAAAACATTCAGATCAGCCAATCAAAGAAGAGTATTTATTAACAGGACCTCTTGAGCCTACTAATGAAGCATATGCAATTGCTAAAATATCAGGAATAAAATTATGTGAGAATTATAAGAAACAATATAAAAGAAATTATTTTAGTGTAATGCCTACAAATTTGTATGGGCCAAATGACAATTATGATCTTTCTAATAGTCATGTACTACCTGCACTACTTTATAAAGCGCATCAAGCAAAGATAAATAATGATAGTGAAATGGTTGTATGGGGATCAGGAAAAGTAAGAAGAGAATTTCTTTATGTCGACGATTTAGCTGAAGCGTGTGTTCATCTTATTAATATGGATTATCGCGGAACGATGTTAAATATCGGTACAGGTATAGACATTACTATTGATCAACTGGCAAAAAAAATAATGTCTACAGTAGGTATTGAAGTTAGATTGGTATATGATAGAAACTACCCTGATGGTACTCCTAGAAAAGTATTGGATGTAAGTAAAATTAATGAATTAGGATGGGAAGCAAGTACCTCGTTACAAGACGGTTTAAGAAAAGTTTATAATAGCAAGTTTTTAGATAAATGAAAAAGAAAGTAGCTTTAATAACCGGCATTACAGGACAAGATGGATCTTATTTAGCAGAATTCTTACTTGCAAAAAACTATATTGTACATGGATTAAAGCGCAGGTCATCTACATTTAATACAGAGCGAATTGATCATATTTATCAACATCCTAATATAAAACATAGGAATTTTCATTTACATTTTGGAGACCTAACAGATTCAAATAGTTTAATAAAAATAATATCTAAGTGTATGCCAGACGAAATTTATAATCTTGCTGCACAAAGTCATGTTGCGGTAAGTTTTGAGCAACCAGTGTATACAACTGAAGTCAATGCTATTGGAACTCTTAAGTTATTAGAATCTATAAGAAATCTAAAAATAGAAAAAAAAGTAAAGTTTTACCAAGCTTCAACATCAGAATTGTTTGGTCAGGTTAAAGGTAGTCCACAAAATGAATTAACTAGTTTTAATCCGAGAAGCCCCTATGGAATATCAAAACTTTTTGCTTTATGGATTTGTAATAATTATAGAGAAGCATATGGGATGTTCATATGTAATGGCATACTTTTTAATCACGAGTCAAAACGTCGTGGTGAAACTTTTGTAACAAGAAAAATAACTAGAGGTTTATCAAATATAGCTTTGGGTAAGGAAAAATGTTTATATATGGGCAATTTGGATGCAAAAAGGGACTGGGGGCACGCCAAAGATTACGTTGAGATGCAATGGCTGATGTTACAGGAAAAAAAACCTGATGACTATGTAATTGCTACTGGAGCACAATCAACCGTAAAAATTTTTATTGAAAAATGTTGTCATTATCTAGGATTGAAAATTAAATGGACTGGTAAAGGGATTTCTGAAAGAGGAATCGTGCAAAAGTTAGATAAAAATAAAACTCCTGGAATAAGATTGAATCAAACAATAATACGTGTAGATAAAAAATATTATAGACCTTCCGAAGTTCATGATCTCTTAGGCGATCCCTCTAAAGCAAGAAAAAAACTTGGATGGAAACCAAAGATTAATTTAAATAATCTAATTGCTGAAATGATTGACTCCGATCTATCAAAAGTAAAAAAATCTTTACAATCTTAGGTTAAATGAACTTCTTTTCTAAAAGTATACAGATACTTGATAGTAAATTAATTCGCTTATCAGTAATATTATTACTTATGATGATCATAAGCATGGTATTGGAAACTTTAAGTATAAGCCTTATCATACCTGTCTTATCAATTTTACTTGATGATAATTTACTTAGCAAATATCAGATAACTAAAGATATTCTTATTTATTTTAATAATCCTTCAAGAGAAGATCTAATAATTGGTGTAATGGGAATAATTGTTTTTGTTTTTTTAACCAAAGCTGCCTATCTTGTATTATTTAATTGGAGGCAGGCTAAATTTATCTATTATATTCAAACATTTGTATCAAAGAAACTATTCAGCGGATATATATTTCAACCCTATTCATTTCATACAAAAAGGAACTCTTCAAGTCTTATTCGGAACATAGTTACTGAGGTAAATACGCTTACATCATGTTATACAGCATTAATCATATTAATTACTGAAATCTTAGTTTTTATTGGCATTGGCACACTACTTGTTATGTATGAACCTATTGGATCTTTAATTACTATTTTAATATTTTCTCTTTCAGGGACTACTTTTTATCTTTTATTTAGAAATAAAATTGCATTATGGGGAAATCTAAGGCAGGGGTTTGACGAAAAGAAAATACAATATATTCAAGAGGGTTTGGGAGGCATCAAAGAATCTAAAATTTATGGGAAAGAATTAAACTTTATTAGCCAGTTTTTTAATCAAATCGTTGGTTCATCAGAAATGGGAAAAAGAATAAATTTTTTATCAACTTTCCCAAGGTTATTTTTAGAATTACTTATTATTTCCGCAATGTCTATTTTTGTAATTTATTTAGTTACTAATTTAACTCCTCCTGAAAATATAATTGCTACATTAGGATTATTTGCCGTTGCCGCATTTAGATTATTACCGTCAGTAAGTAAGATTATAGGTAGTGTTCAATTGCTCAGATATAATAGTCCAGTAATCAATCTTATTCATAAAGAATTAAAAATTCTAGATGAAACAAGTCAGAGAAATAAATATTTTGATACTTTAAACTTTTCTAAGGAGATTGTTTTAGAAAACGTAAAATTTAATTACAACAAGAATGAAAGAGTCTTGGATGATATCAACCTTATTGTTAATAAAGGTGAAAAAATAGGATTGATAGGAGAAACAGGATCAGGAAAAAGTACATTAATTGATTTAATTTTAGGTCTAATTGAGCCTTTAAATGGCTCAATAAATGTAGACGGCGTAAATATAAATAAGAATATTCAAGGTTGGCAGAGAAATATAGGCTATGTACCACAAACAATTTTTTTGTCCGATGATACTCTTAGAAATAATATTGCATTTGGAATAAAAGAAGATGAAATAGATGAATCTAGAGTTTCGGAAGCTCTAGCTTCATCACAATTAGATACTTTTGTTAGTAGTTTAGAAGATGGAGTCAATACAAAGGTTGGTGAAAGAGGAGTGAGACTCTCAGGAGGGCAGAGACAAAGAATAGGAATTGCAAGGGCTCTATATAATAATCCTAATTTACTAGTGTTTGATGAGGCGACTAGTTCATTAGATTATGAGACAGAAAATGAAATCATCTCAACAATTAATATTCTTAAGAATAAAACTATCATAATTATTGCACATAGATTAAATACACTTAAGCATTGTAATGCAATCTATGAATTAAGTTTAGGGAGACTGCAAAAAAAAGATTTTGATGATTTAAATATTGAGTCTAACAATTAAGAAATATGGAATTTAAAAAATTATATATACCTGATGTAATATTAATCAAACCAAACATTTTTAAAGATGAAAGAGGCTTTTTTTATGAAAGTTTTAGAGGAGATATCTTTGAAAAAGAATTAAATTTAAATAAAAATTTTGTTCAAGATAATCATAGTTCCTCATCTCTTGGAGTGCTAAGAGGCTTGCATTATCAAATTAATAAAACTCAAGGAAAAATAATTAGGGTAGTAAGAGGCAGAATTTTTGATGTTGCAGTTGATCTCAGAAAAAGCTCTCCTTTTTTTGGTAAATGGGTAGGGAGTGAGCTATCTTCAGAAAATAACCACCAAATCTGGATTCCTGAAGGTTTTGCTCATGGGTTTTTAACTTTATCTAATGAGACAGAAGTATTATATAAATCTACAGATACTTATTCTCCCAAAGATGAAAGATGTATATTATGGGATGATGATGATTTAAATATAAAATGGCCATTCAGTGCTGAACCTATTATATCAGATAAAGATAAATTAGGTTCTCCTTTTAAAGATGCAGAAACTTTTGATTAATTTAATTTAAATTTATTTACTAGTAAGTTATAAACTTCAAAATAGGACACATATGTTTGATAATAAAAATATTCTTATTACAGGTGGAACAGGCTCTTTTGGAAAACTTTTTTTAGAGCATTTAGTTGAGAACTATAAACCAAATAAAATTATTATTTATTCTAGAGATGAAATTAAGCAATCTGAAATGGAGAGTCAGTTTAATGAAGTTGAAAATATAAGATTTTTCATAGGTGATGTTCGCGATTATGAAAGATTGTTTTTAGCAATGAGTAACGTAGATATTGTTATACATGCTGCTGCTCTAAAGCAGGTACCAGTTGCAGAGTATAATCCGATGGAATGTATTAGGACAAATATTAATGGAGCTGAAAATGTTGTAAAAGCATCAATTTATAACAATGTTAAAAAGGTTATTGCTCTTTCAACCGATAAAGCTGCAAATCCAATTAATCTTTATGGAGCATCTAAGCTTGCGTCAGATAAAATCTTTATATCAGGTAATTCTCTTGCAGGACATAATTATCCGACAAAATTTTCTGTTGTAAGGTATGGTAATGTTATTGGGTCAAGAGGGTCAGTTGTTCCATTGTTCAAAAAACTTATAGAGCAAAAAAGCGACCATTTACCAATAACAGATAAGAGAATGACAAGATTTTGGATTACATTGAAGCAAGGAGTAGAATTTGTAATTAAATGTTTCGACAGAATGCATGGCGGTGAAATATTTATACCAATGATCCCATCAATTTATATAACTGACTTAGCTACAGCAATGGCTCCAAATCTAAAACAAAAAATTGTTGGAATTAGGCCAGGGGAAAAAATTCACGAAATAATGTGTCCGAGTGACGATAGTCACCTCACGCTTAAATTTAATGACCATTTTGTTATTACTCCGTCTATTGATTTAGATATCGGAAAAAACGAATTTGTAAAAAATGCCCTAAATGAAGTCGGCGAAGCCGTTGAGCTAGATTTTGAATATAGTTCAAGAGTTAATGAAGATTTTCTAAATATTGATCAAATAAAGGGTTTGCTTGACTAATTCATGATACCTTATGGCCAACACTCAATGGATCAAGACGATATAGATGCAGTCGTAAGAACACTGAAATCTAACATGATCACTCAAGGTCCTTTATCTCCAAAATTTGAGGAAAGATTAGCAAAAAAAGTTGAATCAAAATACTGTGCCGTCGTAAATAGTGCTACCAGTGCGCTTCATATAAGTTGTTTATCACTAGGTTTGAAAGCAGGGGATGTGATGTGGACTGTTCCAAATAGCTTTGTAGCTTCAGCAAATTGCGGTTTGTACTGTGGAGCAAAAATAGATTTTGTAGATATAGATGTTGAAACATCTAATATGGATGTCATTAAATTGGAAGAAAAGTTAATTGAATCTAAGAAGAAAAATAATTTACCAAAAATTGTTATCCCCGTTCATTTTGCTGGCCAATCAAGTGAGCAAAAAAAAATTTGGATGTTGTCAAAAAAATATGGTTTCAAGATAATTGAAGATGCTTCTCATTCTTTGGGGGCAAAACATAGAAATCAAAAAGTTGGAAATTGTAAATGGTCAGATATAGTTATTTTTAGTTTTCATCCTGTAAAAATGATTACTACTGCGGAGGGAGGGGCTGCGTTAACGAATAAAAAAGAAATATATCTTAAACTTAAACAATACAGTGCACATGGAATTATCAGAGATAAATCTAGAATGAAATTTAAGCAAAAAGGCGCGTGGTATTACGAGCAGCAAGTGCTTGGGTATAATTACAGATTAAGTGATTTACATGCTGCATTAGGTATTAGTCAGTTGAAAAAGCTTAGCAGATATTTAGTTAGAAGAAATGAAATTGCTAGATATTACGACTCTCAATTAGATACAAGACTTTTTCGTTTACCAACAGTTAAAGAATACAACTATTCAAGTTTTCACTTATATGTGATTAGAATTGATAAGAATATGTTTCCTGGAAAGCACAAGAAAATATTCAATTTATTAAGAAAAAAAAATATTATAGTAAATCTTCATTATATTCCCATTCACTTACATCCTTATTATAGAGAACTTGGATTTAAAGAGGGTGATTTTCCAGTATCAGAAAGATTTAGTAGTGAAGCTATTAGCTTACCAATATTCCCAAGTTTAACTAAAAAACAACAAGACTTTGTAATAGATGTATTACATTCAGGATTCTAAAAATACCATAATTAATAGAATAATTCTAGGTAGTGCTCAGTTAGGAAGTAGTTACGGGATATCAAACGAGCGTGGTCAAATAAATAAAAGTGAAATAGATAAGATATTTAATTATGCATCAAAAGAAGGAATCAATCTTATAGATACTGCATCAGGCTATGGAGAGAGCGAACGCAATATAGGCGAGCTAAATAATAATAAGTTTCAAATAATTACAAAGATTTCCCCCCTTCCTGAGGATATTGACATTAAAAAAATTAAGGAATGGGTTAACAATGAATTACAAAAATCCTTAGTGAACCTAAAAAAAGATAATATACATGCGTTATTAATTCATAAATCGGCAGATCTTTTCGGGAAATCTGTTGATTATCTCTATGAAAGTATTAGAGAGGCTAAAGAGAAGGGAAAGATAAAAAATATTGGCTATTCAATTTACAACACTAATGAACTAGATACTTTGTACGATAAATATGAAATTGATGTAGTTCAATTGCCAATGAATATTTTAGATAGGCGATTTGAGATTTCAGGTTGGGTGAAAAGATTAAGAAATGATCATAAACAGATACATGCAAGATCAGTTTTTCTTCAAGGTTTACTATTAATGAACCGGGAAGATAGACCAAAATATTTCTCAAAGTGGAATAGTTTATGGAATGAATGGGATGAATATATACTAAACAAAAAAACTACTCCTTTAAAGGCTTGTTTAGGTTATATGCTTGAACAATTAAATAAAAATAATATTAGTAATCTCATTGTAGGAATAAGCTGTCTCAATAACTTAAAAGAGATATTAGATTTTGCAAAAAGCAACTATACTCCATTAAAAAAAGATTTTAATTTGGAAGATGAAGAAATATTAAACCCAAGTCTTTGGAGGTTATAAGATTATATGAAATATTCAGAAATATTATCAAAAATAAGAAAAAATACTTCTTTTCATCTTGAATTTAGATCTGAAAATCATGAATTATGGGAGAAATCTCTAAATGATTTAGATTATATTAATTATTACTACACGAATGAATTTTTAAATTTTCAAAAACAGTTAATCAATGATTCTTCAGATGAATTCTTTGAAATTTCAATGATGTTTTTTTTTGAAAATAGATTTATTTCATTATGGCCTTTAAGTGTAACTAAGATTAATGGAGTTTATAAATTAAGTACTTTTTCCTTTCCAGTTCTATACCCAGTAGAAGCAAGAAATATAAATAGCAAATTAAAGAAAAAATTATTTTTAGAAACGGTCAATATAATTAGAGATTTGGGCTTAGAAACTGGTGAAATTAAATTTTTTAAACCCTTCTTGAACTCAATGAAGCTGAATTTTTGGCAAGAAAATGCAGTAAAATATGAAAAATATTTTTCTAATGAATATTCGCTGTACGTTAAAATTCAGGATAATTACAATGAAATTTTTTCAAACTTTAGAAAGGGTACAAAATCAAGCATTAAACAAGCAGAAAAGTTGTGGAGTACAAAAGTGGTTAGCGCAGAGGAGACAGAATTATGGGATCAATTTAAACAATTACATATTACTGTTTCAAGCGGTAAAACAAGGTCTGATGAAAGTTGGAATATTCAATATAATAACTTGATTAATGGTAAATCATTTCTAGTGTGTTTGTTCGAAGATAATCAAAAATTTATTGGCGGTGGTTTATTTAGTTTTAGCAGAGACGAGTGTGAGTACTCGACAGCGGCTTATGAGAGGCTTAAATTTGATAAGCCATTAAGTCATTTAGTGCAACAAGAAGCTATTAAAGAAATGTCTAAAAGAAATATAACTTGGTACCGTATCGGAAAAAAATTTATTCCTAATAATCAAGATATAATTTCTGATAATAAAGACTACAAAATATCACTTTTTAAAGAAGGTTTTTCGACTGATTTGTTTCAAAATTCTATAACTAGCTATTCATTTAATTTAACTAAGATTTGAAAAAGTCGTGAAAAAGGAATACTTAGTTTTATCTTGTGCCTACCCGTCTGCAGGGCATACAATGATAATTATTGCTGCATCAATGTGGCTTCACAAGAACATACTTGGGAATAAAAAAAATAATTATGTGAATATTTCATTATTACCTAACCCGCGTAACATGAAAATTTCTATAATCTTTTTTGATTTTTTCGTGATAATCTACAATTGGTTTCCATCATTTATAAAGAAATTAATTTTAAAAAATTTAGAATTTATTATAGAAAAAAGAAAACAAAAGAAAAAAAGTACTGTTAATGTCACTATAAATAAAATTTTAAAAAAATTAAAAAATAATATTACACCGAAAAAAAAATCTTTTTATAATGATTTAAATTTAAGTAAAAATTTGCGTCTCGAGATTGAAAACTTTAAAGGTGCTATTTTTAAGACTAAGCTATCTAATCTTAACCTTTTTTATTATTTAAAAATATTGTTTATTTCATTTAAACTATTATGCAGTTGTGTGAAAAATCTTAATTTTGATAAACAAAAGTTTTTGAAATTACACTATCAAAATATTCAAATTGGAGATCTAATAGCAGCATTTAATATTAGGACAAATCCCAAAACTGGTGGAGAGTTAAAATTTTCATTTCCTTTATTTTTAAACCTTTACCAGGGAGTCAATATCATTAATAAATGTGAAAAAATTGCTCTCAAAGAATATAATGGAGTATATATAATCCCTACAGAACCATGGTATATACACCAGATCTGGGTCAGAAAACTTAATAGTATTGGAGTAAAAATTATTGATATTCATACAGGTGATAATAATTTCGAAATAAGACACAATACAAAATACTTATTGAAAAATTACAAAGTATCTAGAGGTAAACATTCAAAAGATTATAAAAAAATTTCAAAATCGTGGTTAGACAGAAAACTATACTATAAATCAGTTGTAGATACATTTTTAAAGAAAAATTTTTCTAATAAAAATGATACAAAGTACGTTTACGATATTAATAAAAAAATAATTGAATTTGATAAAAATAATTTATCGGTAGTTATATTCTCTCAAAATCTTGAAGACGCTTTATATGATGATGGCTTGGATGGATTTGATGATGTCTTTCACTGGTTAAAATTTACAATAAATAATTGTTTAGAAAATAAAAATATATCAAAAATATATATTAAACTTCATCCAAATATTGATGAGTTAAACTACCCTTCAAATTACCATGCTTTAAGAAAACTATTGATTTCTTATGCTACAAATAAAAAAGTAATATTTTTAAACAAAACTTCTTCATTGATAGCACTTTGTAAAAATCTTAAATTTTATGGTATTACGAGATGTGGGTCTGTTGCTGAGGAAATTGTTTATCTTGGGCAACCAATGATTGGATGGGCAAATGGTCCTTGGTCAGATGAATTTAAATTTCTAATTAAGTGGAAATCAGTAAATGATTATGATCGGGTTTTAAAAAGTCTGAGTATAAAAAAATGGAAAGAAACAAACATAAAAGAGCTCAATGAGCTTTATTCTTATGTATTTAATCAATTGCAAAAATTAAAAAAAACTAGTCAACGTCAGACACTAAGATTATTTATTACAAATAAAATTGCTAATAAGCGAAACTGGGACCATATTCAGTATGAAAATAAAATATCAGGTATTGAATATAATTCAAAAATGTTTAAACAAATTCTTAATATAATTTATACAGAGTACGTATAAAAATATGAATAATAAAAAAAATTGCAGAGTTTCAGGCAACCCTCTCAGTATAATTACTGATTTTGGTAATCAGCCTCTTGGTAATGGTTTTCTGAATGAAGATGAATTCAACTCAGAGTACTTTTTTCATATGCAAGTTGGATTTTGCAATAAAAGTAAATTATTTCAATTAATTGATCAGCCTGAACCACAAAAAATGTTTCATGAAAACTATGCTTTTTACTCAAGTCTCTCAAGTCATATGCAATTACATTTTAAGGAATTTTATAATTTTATCAGTTCCCAAGAGAATTATGATAGAGATTCATTAGTAGTGGAGTTAGGTTGTAATGACGGTATTTTATTAGAAAATTTTAGTAAAAAAAATCTTCCGCACGTAGGAGTAGAGCCATCTAAAAATGTAGCTGAGGTTGCCGAAAAGAAAAATGTAAATGTAATTCAAGATTTCTTTAATGAAGACACAGTCAATCAGATTCTAAAGACTTATGGTCACGCTGAATTTTTTGTTGCCGCAAATGTAATTTGCCATATTCCAAATATTATAGAGTTAATTCAAAACATAAAATTACTATTAAGTAAAACTGGTAAAGTTATATTTGAAGATCCATATCTAGGAGATGTCATTAATAAAACTTCCTACGATCAAATATACGATGAACACGTATTTTTATTCTCTGCTCATTCAGTTCAGTATATGTTTGATCTCTTTGAAATGGAATTAATTGATTTAGTACCCCAGTCAACTCACGGGGGATCTATGAGGTATGTTATAGCAAATAAAGGAGTATATGAGGTAAGTCCTGTTGTAACGCGAATATTGGACGAGGAAAAGTTAACCGGCATAGATACAATTGAAAAACTTTCTGAGTTTGATAAGAATGTTAGAAATTCAAGGAAAAATTTAGTAAGTCTTTTAGAGAAAATTAAAAGTGAGGGTAATGAAGTCGTTGGATACGCCGCAACTTCTAAAAGCACAACCATTTTAAACTATTGCAATATTAAAAGTGACTTAATTTCACGCATATATGATACTACGCCACAGAAAATAGGAAAATTCTCTCCCGGCATGCACATACCGATAATAGATTACAAGTATTTTAAAGACTCTGATTGCAAAAATACTTTTTTATTCGCCTGGAATCATTTTAATGAGATAATTGAAAAAGAAGAAAATTATACCAGATCACAAGGTAAATGGATCACCCACGTACCAAAAATAGGTTTTATTAAATGACTTTAGTATCTAAGCCAATTGAACAGTTTAAGTCTCATAAAAAAAATATTTTAGACTCAATAAAAAAAACTTTAGATAGCGGCCAATATATACTCGGTAAAAATGTTTTAAAATTTGAGAAAAATTTTGCAAATTATATAGGAGCTAAATATGCAGTTGGCGTTGCAAATGGAACCGATGGAATAGAATTAGCCTTGCGAAGTTTAGATATTGGTGTTGGCGATGAAGTCATAACAGTATCACATACAGCGATGGCTACAGTTTCAGCAATTTTATCTACGGGGGCGAAGCCAATCTTTGTTGATATTGAGGATGAATTTTTTGGCATTGATCACAATCTTATTTATCAAGCAATAAACAGGAAAACGAAAGCTATTGTTTGTGTTCATATATACGGTCAATCAGTCAATTTAAATGAAATAGTTAAAATATCCAAAAAACATAAAATTCATTTAATTGAAGATGTTTCGCAAGCCCATGGAGCACGATTTGAAAAAAAAAGACTTGGATCGATAGGTATAATAGGGTGTTTTAGTTTGTACCCAACAAAAAATCTTGGAGCCTTAGGAGATGCAGGCATAGTAACTTCAAATAATAAAAAAATTGCAAAAAAAATTAGGATGATGAGAGAATATGGATGGGAAAAAAAATTTGAGAGTCATATGTATGGCAGGAATTCAAGACTTGATGAATTACAGGCTGGTATATTAGTTGAAAAGTTAAAATCTTTGGATAGAGATAATCTTAAGAGATTAAAAATTGCCTCAATATATAACAAAGCTATTACTTCAAAACATGTAATTACTCCAAAAAAAAGAAGAAATTCTTCTCATGTTTACCATCTATACGTTATTAAATGTAAGAACAGAGATAAATTATTAGCTTATCTTAAAAAAAATAAAATATTTGCAGGTATTCACTATCCAGTGCCTATTCATAAACAGAGAATTTATAAAAATAAAAAATTAACCCATCTTAAAAAGACTGAAGGTGTAGCAAAAAATATTTTATCACTTCCAATTTACCCTGAATTAAAAATCTCTGACGCAATGAAAATTTCAAAACTGATTAATGAATTTTATAAAACATGAATAAGAATTTATCAACAATTACCATGGCAGGACCATCTATTACTGATCATGAAATTAAAATTGTGGAAAATGCAATGAGGGAAGGATGGTATGGAAAAGATGCATACTATTACGTAGAAACTTTTGAAAATGAGTTTGCAATCTATCATGATAGAAAATATGGTCTTATGACACCAAATTGTACAACTGCGATACACTTGCTGTTAGCAGCCTTGGGTATTCAAAGTGGTGATGAGGTTATTGTCCCTGATTGCACCTGGGTGGGCTCAGTAGCGGGTGTAAGTTATTTAGGAGCAAAAACTATATTTGCCGATATTGATCCAAATCATTGGTGCCTTACAGCAAAAACAATTAGTGACAAAATAACAGATAAGACAAAAGCGGTTATCGTAGTTGACTTGTACGGGAACATGCCAGACTATGATTCAATTCAAAAATTATGTAATGAAAAAAATATTTTTCTCATTGAAGACTCCGCGGAAGCACTTGGATCTAAATTTCGAGGCATTAAGGCGGGAAAGTTTGGAATTGGTTCAACATTTAGTTTTCATAGAACTAAAACATTAACAACAGGTGAGGGAGGAATGCTAATTTTAGATGATGAAGATATTTACAAAAGATGTAAGTTCTTAAGAGATCATGGAAGAGAGCCAGGAACTTATTTTAATACAGAAGTCACTTTTAAATACATGCCATTTAACGTACAAGCTGCACTAGGATATGCCCAATTTCAGAGAATAGACGAATTAATTCGAATTAAAAGATGGATATGGGAAACTTTTCAAAATAATTTATCTGAAATAAAAGATATAAAATTCAATCCTGAAACGAATAATACCTTTAACGGAGTATGGGCAACAGCATTAGTTTTTGGAAAATCTCATAAAATTAACAAAGAAATTGCACTTGATGAGATGCCAAAAAGAGGTTTGCCTGTGAGACCTTTCTTTTATCCATTATCCTCGTTACCCGCATTTGATGAAAAGCATATATACGAGACTAAAAATATTATTAGCTACGACATTTCATCAAGAGGAATAAATCTGCCTTGCTCAATGAATTTAACTAAAAGTCAAATTGACGAATACTCAGAGGAGTTAATTAAATTTATTAGAGAATTTTCATGAAAAATAGCAGCATAGATGATGTAAAATTAATAAAATTACCTGTCTTTAAAGATTTAAAAGGTGATTTAATACCGATAGAAACAAATACTCATATTCCTATTGAAGTAAAAAGAGTTTTCCAAATTATTGCTCCGAAAGGATCAACTCGAGGAGAGCACTCGCACAAAGCACATTCACAGTTTATGTTATGCACAAAAGGAGAAGTACTAATTGAATGTGATGACGGAAAAAATAAAAAAAGATTCACTTTAAATAAGCCAAATATTGGAATTTTTGTACCGCCCAATATTTGGTCAAATCAAAAGTACACAATAGATAATTCAATATTAACTGTTTTATGTGATGCTATTTATAATGAAAATGAATATGTAAGAGATTACAATCAATTCCTTATGAGTAAGGATGCTAACTCCTTTTAAAAATCAGATCTCTACTAAATAATTGATTTTTATTTAAATGCTTATGTTTCCCGCAAGATCTTTTTGATTTATAAATTAAATTATAATTGAGTTTATTAAATTTATTTTCAATTTTTGAAATTGAATTAATTTTATATGGTATTAAAGACGGAAACATATTTACCTGTAAAGAAAAAATATCTTCATCAACTTGAGTAAAAGCTGTATCAACAATAATTATGTATTGCGCAGAACATTTAGTAACAATCTCTTTTATTTTTTTAAATTCTAAGAAATACTGAATTGATGATCCAAAAAAAATAATTTCATAATCGTTGCTTATAATTTCGTTGGTATACTGCACATTTTTATCAATTTCACCTAATTCTTTTATACTAGTTACAATTTCATCTCTTTCTAATACAGTTACATCAATGTTCTTCTTTTGTGATTTATTTATGTATTTAAAGCATGAATTAAATCCTCCACCTATGTCAAGGATTTTTAAATTTATGTCTGAAAGGCTAGAAACAAAAATAGGCAAGAATGAATTTCTTAAATTAAAATTATAAATATTTTTATTTTTTAAATAATTCTTAACACTTTGTTGATGCTGTTCTTTTAATAAATAAGTGTCTTCTTTTATAAAATTTTTAAATTCATCTAAATTACTATATCTGCCCCAAAACAAATAACCGAAATATCTATTCCGAAAATAATTCTTTAATCTAATAAAGATTGGAGGTATTAATAAGATTAGTAAATTTTTCATTATATATTTTTGTAAAAATAAATTTACAATTTACTAAATTAATTAAAAATATTTTAATGTTAAAGAGAAAAAGAAAAAAATATGCTTTTTTTAAGTGAAATAGATACGAAACTATACCTGGAGTAAAAAGCACAAAAATGGAAAGAAATATCACGAATGAAACTAAGAGTAATTGATGGTGAGAAGATATCATTTAATACAAAAAAAATTAATTTAATTGAAGGGTTACTAAATTTTATCAATGAAAAAGACATAGATATTTTTCTTAAAAAAAATAAAATCAGTTATTGTTATGAGGTATTCTATAAATTTTTATGTTCAAACGAATTTAATGATTTGTACCAAAAAATTTTAATTGATATCTCAAAAAAATTCAGGACAAAGAATTTTTATTATCAGAGGGTACCTAGCTTTAGAATTCATAAAAAAGGATCAAAGTCTGTAGAGTATCATAATGATGTAATGTACGGTCATGGAAAAGAAGTGATTAATGTATGGGTTCCATTAACAAATACAAATAAGCATAATGCTTTGTGGCTATCAAATATAGAAAAATCAAATGAATTGATGAAAGAATTTAAAGATAAAGAAATGACAATTCCTCAAGCAAATAAAATTTTTAAAAGATATTCATCTCCACAAATAATGAATTATGGAGAAATTCTTTTTTTTAATACAGCCACAATGCATGGGACAAAAAATAATCAATCAAATAAAAATAGAGTTTCGTTTGATTTTAGAATTCTTGAGAAGGGTAAATCCAGTGGGGTAAAAAGTTTGCATGGCCTGTATGATAGTTTTTTTGAAAAAAAGAAAAATTCAAAAGAATGTATTTTTTATATGTACCAAAAAAATCCAATAATGGAAAATTGTAGTCATGAAATACAAAGAGAAATTTTAAGACACTACGCAAAAAATAACTCATTTTATAATACAATTGAAGAAACTGAAATTCATGAAGTCGATCATTATCCTAACTTGAAATATTATATAGAAAATTCCGATATTAAGGACATACTTATCACAAGTATACTTTGTCTTCCTATGAAAAAAAATCTAAGAAAAGAAATATTAGAAACTGCAAATAAAAATGGAAAAAATCTTCATTTTGCATTAGAAAATATTACAAATAAAAAATCGATGATTTGGCTTAATAAATACTACGAAACTTCAATTAATTTTTTTAAAAAAAAATAATTAAATGAAAAAAAAGATAATTTCAAAAAAAGAATTCATTAGACTAAACGAAAAAGCATATGAAAAAATGTATCGAAATAAAAATCTTCAAAAAAAGGCAAATGAGGTTCTTATTGAAGCTGATAAACATAGATGGGCTCATCAAAGCTCATGGATGGGTGAGCCAATACTAAATTTACAACAAGACATTTTGGCAATCGAAAATATATTTTGGAACACTCGTCCAGAAAATATTATAGAAGTAGGTGTTGCATGGGGTGGTGGTCTTTTATTCGGCGCTTCTTTACTCCAGCTTTTTGGTGGAAAAAAAGCGGTTGGAATTGATATTTTTATACCTCCTGATCTTAGAAAGAGGTTAATGAATAAAGGAAAAATTTCAAAAAAAATTTCATTAATACAAGGTAAAAGTACTCATGATGATACCATTGCTAAGCTAAAAAGAATAATTGGTAAATCGAAAAAAAACCTAATTATTCTTGATTCCGCCCATTCTCATCAACATGTTTTAAAAGAATTAGAAATATATTCTGACTTTGTAGGAAAGGGAAATTACATAATAGTAGGTGATACAATTGTAGAAGATGTTCCAAAGCAAAAACACAGACCAAGACCATGGGGTCCAGGAAATAGTCCAAAAACTGCCATGAGGCATTTTTTAAAAACAAATGATAGGTTCATTATAGACCGTAGCTATGACAAAAAATTATTATTTTCTTGTCACCCTGAGGGTTATTTAAGGGCAATTAAGTAATGAGAATTGTTATTACCGGTGCATTAGGACATATTGGTTCCTATTTATTAAGAAGTCTACCCGAGCAATTTAAGGAACTTGAAATTATAGCAATAGACTCACTTGTGACTCAACGATACTTCTCGATATTTAATTTACCAAATATTGCTAAATATCAATTTATTGAAGCTGATGTGACTAAAGCAAACCTATTTGATTTGGTAGGAAATGCTGACTTATTAATTCACTTAGCAGCATTGACTGATGCAACATCTAGTTTCGAAAACAAGAATTTGGTAGAAGAAAATAATCTAAATTCCACAGATAAAGTTGCAAATTTTTGTTTGGAAAGCAATATTAAGTTAATTTCAATGTCATCTACAAGTGTATATGGAACACAAGAAGCTACTGTTGACGAGAATTGTTCAGAAGATGAACTTAAGCCTCAAAGTCCATATGCTGAAATTAAACTAAAAGAAGAAAGATTAATCGCCAATATTTCAAAAAAGTATGATTTTAAGTCAGTAATATTTAGACCTGGGACAATTTATGGAATCTCACCAGGTATGAGGTTTCATACTGCTGTTAATAAATTTTGTTGGCAAGCAGTTATGAATAAGCCAATTACTGTCTGGAAAACAGCTATGGACCAGAAGAGACCTTACCTTGATTTATTAGATTTATCAAATGCGATAGCTTATGTTATCAATAAAAATTTGTTTAATAATGAAATCTATAATGTTTTAACTGAGAATTTAACAGTCAATGAAATCTTAAACACTATAAAAACTTATTCTCCAAATTTAACAATCGAGTTAGTAGATAGCCACATCATGAACCAATTGTCTTATGAAGTTTTAAATTCTAAAATAAAAAAAAATGGTTTTAAATTTTGCGGTAATATCAATAAAGGTATAAAAGATACGATTGAACAATTGCGGCAGTCAAACTCTATATTCACTTAAGTAAATATGAAAGAATTAACAATAATATTGTTGATTAAAGGAAGACCTTTGTTTACAAAGCGTTGGCTAAAATATGCAAATCAAAACTTAAAAAATTTCAACATTATTATTGCTGATGGAGGTGAAGAGATAGATAGGTATGAAATACACGAGTCTTACTTTCCAAATATAAATCTATCTCAAATTGTATTTCCATTTGATAGAGACATAAAAACTTTTCAAAGTAAAATTATCAAGGCACTTGGTTCTGTTAGTACACAATATGTTTGCATGATGTCTAATGATGACTTTATTTTTCAAGACTCAATCTTTAATCAAATTAAATTTTTAGATAATAATCCTGATTATTCTGCTAGTAGAGGAGATGTATTTGATTTTGCAATAAATTCGTTGAACAAAAAAAATCAACTTTACGGCGATATCTATAGTATTTTTAGATTATTCTATCCTATTGGCTATAACAGCAATGATGTATTAGAACGGTTAAAAGATTATAAAAAATGCTATAGTGGTTTGTGGCATTCAATCATTAGAACTGAGGTCCTCAAAGAAATTATTAATCGATCAATTAAAAATAATATATCAAGTAATCAAATTTTTGAACGTTATGTAAATTTAATGATTTTAATCTCGGGAAAAGTTTATTTTGATAATTCTCTATATTTACTTCATCAAGTTCATAAAGAAATGCAAACTGAAAATGAAGATTTTCTATCATTTGAAAATGAAGTCAAAATGTTCCCGCATATTTATGACAATTTTATAAAGTCACTTACAGACTTTATTGGAAGACAAAAGAAAGAAGATTCTACAATATTAAAAAGAAATGTTCTAAAAATCACAAAAGGAATTTATAGAAAATCAATTAAGGAAAGTGAAGAGTCTTTAGTTGGAGATAAAATTAAACTAAGTTTAGTTCAATTCTTAAAAAAATCAGAATTATTGCTATATTTATCTATAAAGTTAAAAAATAAATTTTTTAGAAAAAAAACTGAGTACGAGGAACAAATTTCACTAGTGAGAAGTTTCCTAAATTAAAATAAGTAACTTAAAGTAACCAATGAACATAAAATCATGTATTTAAATAATGCAATTATCTATGCAGCCGTTGTATTTTTTCCATTACAATATTTTGCTATACGATTTTTTACTTCGGCGTATGATATCACTAGTTTGTTATTAATTATTAATGTTTTATTAGTTTCTATATCAAGCTTTTATGTAAGTAAAAAAACAATAATTATTCTCTCTATCTTTGTGATCACAGAGTGTTTGGTAGTTTTAATATTTAATATTGGTCCATATTATCGATTTTTGTCTGGCATTCTGTGGCTATCAGCATTGCTATTAATTATGACTAACGGTGAGAAAAATCATAAATATTCTCAAAAGATTGTGTTTCAAATTATTCTTTATACTCTCGCAATCTCATCGATTTACATGTGTATCGAATATTTTTTTGTGATTGAGCCAAATACATCAAAAAGGCCAAAAGCAGGTTTTTCCGAACCAAGTTATGCAGCATTGGCTTTGTTAGCTGGGGCCGCGGCGTTGATATCAATGACTCTTATATCTAGATTCTCTAAAAAATACCTAATAATTAATTGCA
>MDTA01060348.1_pt1 | contig 33879 bp, 35 predicted proteins | sample 811151 | NCBI WGS metagenome assembly MDTA01 (sample SAMN05326648, study PRJNA326480) | marine metagenome | isolation source: seawater | place: Indian Ocean: South | collected 2010
AATAATATATTGGTAAATATATGATATTTATGTTCAATTTGCTAATAGTTTAGGTCTTTTATGTCAGGTAATACATTTGGTAAAATATTTTCGTTAACAACTTATGGCGAGAGTCATGGTAAAGCTATCGGCTGCATAGTTGATGGATGCCCACCTGGATTAAAGTTAGATGAGAGCGACATACAAAAAGATTTAGATAGGAGAAAACCTGGTCAATCTAAGTTTACAACACAGAGGAAAGAAGATGATAAAGTGGAAATTCTCTCAGGTTTATTCAATGGTGTTACGACAGGGACTCCTATAAGTTTGATTGTGTTCAATCAAGACCAAAAGACAAAGGATTATTCAGAAATCAAAGATAAGTTTAGACCGGGTCATGCGGATTTCACATATCAAAAAAAATATGGTCTGAGGGATTATCGTGGTGCAGGAAGATCATCTGCTAGAGAGACACTAGCAAGGGTTGCGGCTGGTGCTATTGCAAAAAAATATTTGCTTAAAAATTGTAAAATGAAAATATATGGATATGTATCTCAATTAGGTGAATTAATACCTCGTAAATTCCAAAAGTCAGAAATTGAAAAAAACCCATTCTTTTTTCCTGATAAATCTATGGTAGACGATTTAAAAAAATATCTTAATGATATTAGAAAATCTGGTGATTCAATTGGCGCAAAAGTTACAGTTGTTGCTGAAAATGTACCAATTGGGCTTGGTAATCCAGTGTTTGATAAAGCAGATGCCTTAATTGCTCAAGCTATGATGTCTATAAATGCCGTTAAAGGAGTTAGTATTGGTGATGGGTTTTCAGTAGTTAATCAGAAAGGTTCTGAAGCAAGAGATGAGCTAACACCGCAAGGATTCTTGAGCAATCATTCAGGGGGCACCCTAGGTGGAATAACATCAGGTCAAGATTTACTTGTAGATCTTGCACTCAAGCCAACGTCTAGTATTCTTGTACCAGGAAAAACGGTAGATAAAAAAAATAAAGCGACTACAATACGTACCAAGGGCAGGCATGATCCATGCGTCGGAATTCGAGCAGTTCCCATCGCAGAGGCAATGTTAGCAAATGTTTTAATGGACCTTTATTTGAGAAATAAAGCTCAAAACAATTAGGCATGGTTATGGGCAAAACACTTTATGATAAAATCTGGGATGAGCATCAGATAGCAGTCAATTCTGATAACTCGTCATTACTTTATATAGATCGTCATTTGGTTCATGAAGTAACTTCTCCACAAGCATTCGAAGGTCTTAAAATAGATCAGAGAAACATTTGGAATAAGGATTCAATTTATGCAGTATCAGATCATAATGTCCCTACCAGTGATAGAAATCATGGTATTGAGGATAAGATATCAAAACTACAAGTAGACACGCTTGTTCAAAACTGCAAAGAAAATAATATAACTTATTTTGATTTAAACGATGTGAATCAGGGTATTGTTCATGTTATAGGACCTGAGTTAGGAATTACTCAGCCAGGTATGACTCTTGTATGTGGAGATTCACACACTTCAACCCATGGAGCATTAGCAGCACTAGCTTTCGGAATAGGTACAAGTGATGTAGAACATGTCTTGGCTACGCAATGTATCAACGTGAAAAAAGCCAAAAACTTAAAAATAAATATTAAGAATAAGCTTCGAACATTTGTTACACCTAAAGATGTTATATTGTATGTAATAAAAAAAATAGGAACATCTGGTGGAACAGCTCATACGATTGAATTCACTGGTGAATGTATTAACGATATGAGTATTGAAGGTCGTATGACAATTTGTAATATGAGCATTGAAGCAGGAGCTAAATCTGGTCTAGTTGCTTTTGACGATAAAACGCTTAATTATGTTATCGATAGGAAACATACTCCTTCAAAAAAATATATTGATAATGCAATAAAGTATTGGGAGACACTTAAGAGTGATGACAATGCTCCCTTTGATTTGGTCCACGAATTTGATGCTAGTTTGATAGTCCCGCAAGTAAGTTGGGGAACATCACCGGAAATGACGGTAGATGTTACTGGGAATATACCAGATCCCTCAAAAATAGAAGACTCTAAAAAAAGGGACTCTATAGCAAGAGCGCTAAAGTATATGGGTCTTGAGCCTAATCAATCTATTGACTCAATTACTTTAGATAAAGTTTTTATTGGTTCTTGTACAAACTCAAGAATTGAAGATTTAAGAGATGCTGCATCGATATTAGAGGGTAAGAAAGTAGCAAATACTATCAAACAAGCGATGGTAGTCCCCGGATCGGGTCACGTGAAAATACAAGCTGAAAAAGAGGGATTACATAAAGTTTTTATAGACTCAGGGTTCGAATGGAGGGAGCCAGGTTGCTCAATGTGTTTGGGGATGAATGATGATAGTCTGTCCCCTTATGAAAGATGTGCATCAACTTCTAATAGAAACTTCGAGGGAAGACAAGGAGATAAAGGCAGAACACATCTAGTTAGCCCAGCCATGGCTGCAATGGCAGCAGTTAAAGGGCACTTTTGCGATATTACTGATTTATAATGGATAATAAAATTATATCGGGTCAGGTCATACCAATAAACCAAGCTAACATAGATACGGACGCCATAATACCAAAGCAGTACCTCAAATCTATTAAAAAATCTGGATTTGGTAAATTCCTTTTTGACTCACTACGCTATACTCGACCTGGGACATTAGATGACTATGAAGGAAGGGAACTTAATATGGATTTTATCCTTAATAAAGAACCTTTTAATAAAGGTAAAATACTTATTGCAAACGACAATTTTGGATGTGGCTCGTCAAGAGAGCATGCTGTTTGGGCAATTAAAGATTTTGGGATAGAAGCAATAATATCTACTTCATTTGCAGATATATTTAGTAGAAATAGTTTTAAAAATGGTATTTTATTGATTTCCGTTAATAAAGATGTTTTAGAAAAATTATTTAAAGAAATTGAAAATAGTAGAGACTTCATTCTATCTATAGATGTTTTTAATCAGTCGATAACCGGGCCAAATAATTTAATGGTAAAATTTAAAATTAATGAATCTGATAAAGATCGAATAATTCATGGTTATGATGATATTGCAATAACATTAAAACGTAAAAATAAAATAATAGAATACGAACAAAATATAAAAAAAAATAAACCTTGGTTATTTAACAATGAATAATAAAATCCTTTTACTTCCTGGCGATGGTGTTGGTCCAGAAATTATGTCTGAAACCGTCAAACTACTCGATTTTTTTATAGAAAATAAAATTATTGAAATTACCTATGAATATGCAGATATAGGTGGTATTGCAATAGACAATCACGGAACCCCATTTCCAGATAATACATTTGAAAAAGCAAAATCCTCTAGAGCAATACTTCTCGGTGCTGTAGGGACTATAAAACATGATAAAAATGAAAATAAAATGAAACCAGAGTCAGGTCTGCTTGCCTTAAGAAAGAAACTTGATCTTTATATTAATTTACGACCAATTTTTATTTTCGAAAACTTGATTGACAAATCCTCCTTAAAAGCTGAAGTCATAAAAGATATTGACTTAGTTATTGTTAGAGAATTAGTCAGTGACATTTACTTCGGTGAGCCAAGAGGCTTTAATGAGGATGGTAAATCTGCCTTCAATACCATGAGATATACAGAGTCAGAAGTGAAAAGAATTACCGACTACGCTATTAAACTAAGCAAGAAACGAAAAGGAAGAATAATGTCCGTTGATAAAGCAAATGTTCTTGAGACATCTCAATTATGGAGAAGATGCGTGAACGAGATAGCTAGTAATCATCCTGATATTACTGTTGATCATATGTATGTGGATAATGCAGCTATGCAATTAGTCCATACACCAAATCAATTTGATGTTATTTTAACTAGTAATTTATTTGGTGATATTTTGTCTGATGAAGCATCTATGTTGACAGGATCGATAGGTATGTTACCGTCTGCGTCTTTGTCTGACAATAATGCTGTTTACGAACCAATTCATGGGTCAGCTCCTGATATCGCAGGAAAAAATTTAGTTAATCCTATAGCTATGATATTATCCATGGGAATGATGTTTGAATATAGTTTCAATCGAAAAGATTTATCAGATACACTTAAAACTGTGGTGAATAAAGTGCTTAACTCAGATAATTTCACTAAAGATTTGTCCCATTCCAAAAACTATGTTACGACTTCACAGATGGGTGATTTACTTCTTGATGAGTTGATAAAAAATGTCAAAAAATAGAGGAACATATAGCATCGCAATTGTGGGTGCAACTGGGATAGTGGGTGAATCATTTTTGGATATTTTCGCGTCAAGAGATTTCCCATTGCGAGAAATTTATGCAGTAGCAAGCGATAGATCAGCAGGAAAAACTATCAGGTTTGGTAATAAAGTTATTGAGATTATCGATATTGCCTCTTTTGACTTTTCAAAAGTCGATATTGCTTTTTTCTCTGCAGGTAGCGAGGTCTCAGCAATGTATGCAAAAGAGGCTGCAAAATCAGGCACGGTTGTAATAGATAATACATCTTATTTTAGATACGACGATGATATACCTTTGATTGTCCCAGAGGTTAATCCTGATGCAATAGCAAATTATTCTAAAACAAACATCATTGCCAATCCAAATTGTTCCACTATTCAGATGCTCGTTGCATTAAAGCCAATCCATGATTTATTTAACATACAAAAAATCATAGTATCTACCTATCAAGCTGTTTCAGGGTCCGGAAAAAATGGTATAAATGAATTATTAGAGCAAACTCACTCGTATATGAATCAGCAAGAAATTAAAGTAAACGTATATCCAAAACAAATAGCATTCAATGTAATACCATTTGTGGACAGTTTTAATGATAATGGCTATACGAAAGAAGAGATGAAGATGGTTTGGGAAACACAGAAAATTTTGGACAAGAATATTGATGTCAATGCTACTGCAGTGAGGGTGCCAGTTATTACAGGTCACTCAGAATCTATAACCATAGAAGTAAAAAAACCTGTGAATGTTAGCGTACTCAAAGATAAATATAATAATCTAGAATATATTAAATTAATAGATGATCCAAAGCACGATGATTATCCAACAGCAGTAATAGATGGTTCTGGCACAGATTACGTCTATATTGGCAGAATAAGGAAAGATCTTGAAAGTGATAAAATTTTGAATATTTGGGTAGTTGCTGATAATGTAAGAAAAGGAGCTGCATTAAATAGTATTCAAATAGCAGAACTATTAATCAAGGAAAATTACCTATGAGACAAGTTGTCGTAATATTTTTTGTGTTGCTTTTGATAATTATAGGGTTGGAAGTTAACAATATTGTGCCATCTACTATCTTACCGAGTTTAATTGCAATCCATGATGCAATAAAAGCAAATCCACATATTTTAATAACCATCACTAATATAAAGACCTTTATAGCAAATTTTGAGATAAAACCATTTTTAGATGCTTTCGATGCATCGTTACTCAGCATATATACCTATATAACATTACTTCCGTGGGAGAAGATAAATATATGGTATGTGCTTGGTATTATCTTTATTGTTGGTGTCATTAGTGAAAAATTTAGAACATTATCTAATGAAATTAAATTTATCAATCAAAAATTAGCAAGAATTAAACGAGAGGTTATATCAGAGGATAGTAACTCAAATGATAATGATACAGCAAGTAACATAGAAGGCTTACGTGGAGATGCCTCTAACATTATCAATCTGTTAACAGCTATAAAAAAAACTACGGAAAGTCTCAAATCTACAGAATTACGAAGTAAAAAACTAAGAAGAGAAGTCATACAGGTAGATAGCTTAAATAATCATGAGGCTCCGTCTATTGAATTACCTAGCGAACCTGAGGAACAAGCTTCGACTCAGGAGCAAAACTCTGTCAAACAATCAATATCAGCTTCAAGGGAAAGTCATCCGGATAATCTCGAGGATGATGAATTAGATATATCATCTGATGACATCTCACCACTTGATTTAGCTAGAACGTATATGGAAGCTAATGAGATTAAGAATGCAGAAAATATCATAAAAAGGATTGTACAAACTGGAACAGAGCATGAGAAACATGAAGCCAAACTTCTGTTCATGCAATTAAGGAAATGAGATTAGCATTATGCGTAGAGTATAAAGGTACTAATTATTTCGGATGGCAAGTCCAAAAACATCATAAAGAAAAAACAATACAGTATCATATTGATCAGGCTATATCAAAGATAGCTAACCACTCTATTAAGACAGCTTGTGGTGGCAGAACTGATACAGGCGTTCATGCATTTATGCAGATTGTCCATTTTGATACTGACACAAGACGAAATAAGTTAAATTGGATTAGAGGAATCAATAGCTTCCTACCTGATGATATTTTAGTAAAAGATATATTTAATGTTGACCAAAAATTTCATGCAAGATTCAGTGTAATAGATCGAACATATAGATATTTGATTATAAACAAACCATATCAATTAATATCATTCAACGAAAATTTTTTTCATATAAACAAAAAAATTAATCTCTCAATCATAGAGAAGTCTTTTAAGTATCTCAAATGCAAAAGAGACTTTAGTACATTTCGAGGATCAGGTTGTGTCTCTCCATCTCCTATAAAAACCATCAAAGCAATATCCATTAAATCAAAAAAAGATATTCTTATAATTGATATTACCGCAAATAGTTTTTTGTATCATATGGTAAGAAATATTGTTGGTTTTTTGATTGACATTGGAACTGGTAAAATACCTTTGAAAGATATACCTCTTCTCATCGAAGCATGTGACAGAAAAAAAATTGGCTTAAGCGTACCACCTCATGGTTTGTACCTTTTAAAAATTAGATATCCAAGTCAATATAATATTAAATTAGATGATAAATTTAGCATCTCGATCTAGATATTTAAATCTAATCAAACATGTTAATATAGGCTAATGAGTAGAACTTACATTAAATTTTGTGGATTGAATAAAATTGATGATCTAGTGTATGCAGACTCACTTGATATTGATCTTATTGGATTAATATTTACATCTAAAAGCCCAAGATTTGTAAATGGAGATAGATTAAAAAAAATATCATCTCTAAAAATTACCAAACCACTTGTTGGTGTATTTATGGATCAGCCAGTTGAAGATGTTAATGAAATTATGAGTGTTCTGAGATTAGATTACCTGCAATTTCATGGTTCTGAGAGCTATGAATACTGCAAATCTTTTAATATGCCCTTTATTAAGACTATACATATTGGTTCAGAAGAGATAGTTGTTAACGAAATGTTGATTAAGAGTGCATCAATGACTCTATTGGACACTCAGATTTGTGATAAGAAAGGTGGTACAGGCACTAAATTTGACTGGTCCAAGTTAATTAATGATAAATCTATGCAAGAAATTATTAAAACTGGAAAATACTTGGTAGCTGGTGGATTAAATCTTGAAAATATCAATGATTTATTGGTAACATACAAGCCCATGGGCGTGGATGTAAGTAGTGGCATAGAATATAATATTGGTAAAAAAGATCATGAGACAATGGAGACTTTTGTAAACATTGTAAGAACATATGATAGTTAGACTATGAAGAAAATTAATTTACCTAAATTACCAAACAAAGATGGTCATTTTGATGAATACGGAGGCATGTTTGTTTCAGAAACATTAATGTATCCTCTTAAAGAATTATTAAAGGCTTACACCAAAATTGCTAAATCAGCTAAATTCAGACAAATGCTAACAAAAGAATTAACTATGTATGTCGGACGTCCCACCCCAATATATTACGCATCCAGAATAAGTAAAGAGTTAGGATCTTCCCATCTTTATCTTAAGAGAGAAGATTTAAATCACACTGGTGCTCATAAAATTAATAATGCAATGGGCCAGGTACTCTTAGCAAAAGCAATGAAAAAAACGAGAATAATTGCTGAAACAGGTGCTGGGCAACATGGTGTCGCTACTGCAACAGCCTGTGCCAAATATAATATTAAGTGTGTTGTATACATGGGTGAGGAAGATATTGAAAGACAGAAAATAAATGTATATCGAATGAAATTACTTGGTGCCGAGGTAATCCCTGTTACTTCAGGATCCAAGACACTTAAAGATGCGCTTAATGAAGCTCTAAGAGACTGGGTTTCAAATGTAGATAATACACACTATATAATTGGATCAGTTGCTGGTCCGCATCCATATCCAATGATTGTAAGAGATTTTCAATCTATCATAGGGCACGAGTCAAAAAAACAGATGACGTCTATATACAAAAAGAAAGCAGATATTTTAGTTGCATGTGTTGGAGGTGGATCTAACGCCATCGGATTGTTTCATCCATTTCTAAACGATGATGTTGAAATATTTGGTGTTGAGGCAGGTGGGTATGGCCTCTCTACAGGAAAGCATGCTGCACCGCTTAATAAAGGAAAACCTGGCGTCCTCCATGGAAATAGAACATATATTATGGAAGACCAGAATGGCCAAATTCAATCTACACATTCCATATCAGCTGGATTGGATTATCCTGGAGTGGGTCCGGAACATTCATGGCTTAAAGATAACAAGCGTGTACAATATGTGTCTGTGACAGATAAAGAAGCGCTCAAAGCATTTTATTATCTAACTGAAAAAGAGGGAATTATACCAGCGCTAGAAACAGCACATGCTTTAGCATATGCGTTTAAGATTGCGAAGAAACGTAAAAATAAAAATATTTTAATTAATTTATCTGGAAGAGGTGATAAAGACATAGATACAATTGCTAAAATGACTCGAATGACTCTATGAATAGAATTCAAAAAACTTTCAGAAATAATCAAAAAAAAGTATTTATTGCATATGTAGTATGTGGTGATCCCGATATAAGTACAACTATCAAAATAATGAATACTCTTGTTGATTCTGGTGTTGATCTCATAGAGTTAGGTGTACCTTTCACGGACCCTATAGCGGATGGTCCTGTAATACAAAAATCAATAGAAAGATCGCTTAAAAAAAATACAAGCTTAAATGATGTTTTTAGTGTTTGTACAAAATTCAGAGAAAAAAATAAAATAACACCACTTGTATTAATGGGTTATTTAAATCCAATAGAGAACTTAGGATACAAGAAATTTTCTAAGATAGCTTATCAATCAGGTGTGGATGGCGTACTTGTCGTAGATTGCCCTCCAGAGGAATCATCAGCGTTATCAGATGTATTGCAAGAGAATGATATTTGCAATATTCATCTTGCATCACCAACTACAAGTAAATCAAGATTAGAGAGTATTGTAAATGCTTCGAAAGGCTATTTATACTATGTCTCACTTAAAGGCATTACTGGTTCTAAGATTTCTAGCATCAAGTCTATTGAGCGAAGCATTAATATGATTAAAAAGATTAATGAAAATGAACTCCCTATAGTCGTTGGATTTGGAATAAAAGATAAACAAACGGCTAAGAAGATTTCTCAAATATCTGATGGTGTAATTATAGGGAGTTCATTTGTAAAAATAATTGAAGAAAATCTTCATAATAAACAAAGAATGGTCGATAATATTAATAAATATGCTAAAAAAATTAAAACATCAATAGTAAACAAATGAGCTGGCTAGATAAAATATTACCATCAAGAATTCGTGCTAGTAAGGAAAATAAAGCATCTGTTCCTGAGGGGCTTTGGCATAAATGCGCAAGCTGCGAGACGGTGATATATCGCGCTGAATTTGAGAAAAACTTAAATGTATGTCCGAAGTGTAATCATCATGGAAGAATATCTGCTAGAAAAAGAGCAGATGTAATCTTGGATAAAGATAATAAACAAGAAATTCTTACAGACATTAAGCCTATTGACATGCTGAATTTTAAAGACAAAGAAAAATACAAAGATAAACTTACATCAACTCAAAAAAAGACTGGCGAAGTTGATGCACTTGTTGTTTATGAGGGTAAAGTTAATAAAGTACCTGTAATTGCTTGTTTTTTTGAATACTCTTTTTTTGGTGGTTCGATGGGATCTGTCGTTGGGGAGAAATTCTCTAAGGCAATAAATAGATGTTTGGATACGTCTTCAGCACTTCTATGTTTTTCTGCAAGCGGAGGTGCCAGAATGCAAGAGTCACTTTTTTCATTATTTCAAATGGCAAAAACAAGCTCATCACTTAATAAATTATCGGAAAATAAGTTACCTTATATTTCTGTTATGACGGATCCTACAATGGGTGGAGTTTCTGCAAGTCTTGCCATGCTTGGAGATATAAATATTGCAGAACCAAATGCACTTATTGGTTTTGCTGGACCAAGGGTAATAGAACAAACGGTTGGTGAAAAATTACCGAGTGGCTTTCAAAGAAGTGAATTTTTGCAAGATCACGGAGCTATAGACTTTATTCTTAATAGAAACGAGCAAAAAGATAAAATATCCAGTATTATAGTTTCTTTAATGAGTAACACTAAAAATGACGAATCAATTTAAATCACTTGATGAATGGTTAAATTGGCAACAGGATCTTCATCCAAAAAATATTGATTTTAAAATTGAGAGAATCAAATCAGTTTATGATAAGCTGAAAATTAAGCAAATCGCAAAAAAAACCATTATTGTAGCTGGTACAAATGGCAAAGGATCGACTGTAGCTATTCTTGAAAGTCTATTACATGAATCCAAATTCAAAGTTGGCTCGTTTACATCACCACATATCCTCAAATACAATGAGAGAATAAAAATATCTAAGCAAAATATTGAAGATAATGCATTAATGGATGCGTTTAAAGTCATAGACTCTGTTCGCGGTGACACAACATTAACATATTTTGAATTTGCAACACTTGCAGCATTCTACATATTTAGCAAACATAAACTTGACTTTGCGATATTAGAGGTTGGGTTAGGAGGCAGATTAGACGCTACTAACATAATTGATTCAGACCTATCTATTATCACCTCTATTGGCATTGATCATACAGAATTTTTGGGGTCTAGTATTGATAGTATTGCAAATGAGAAAGCAGGTGTAATGAGATCGTCATGCTATTCAATATTTGCTGGATCAAATCCGCCAGCTACATTATTATCAAATGCTCAATCAAATAATGTCCGATTTATTTTCGGGCACAAACATTTTTCACATAATATTTACAATAATTACTGGGAGTGGAGAGGTATGAATGGAACTCAACTCAAACTTCCACTATTACCTCTAACTGGTGATTTTCAATATAATCATGCTTCAGCCGCTTTGCAAGCAATTGAAATAATCGACCAAAATATTCTTAATAATGAGCCCCTTCTATCTATTGGATTAGAAAATGTATCTCTAATGGGTAGATACCAGAAATGTAGCAAATATCCTGAAGTAATTATTGATGTTGCTCATAATGAAGACTCTGCTGTAAAACTTTTTGATAATCTTAATCAAGAAGACAAAAAGAGAACATATGCCGTTATAGGTCTCCTCAATGATAAAGATGCATATACACTAATTAAACCTTTGACGCCAATTATAGAGAAATGGTTTATTGGAACAGTAGATAGTGTCAGAGGAATGAACTCATCAGAAATTAAAGAACGGGTAATAAGTCTTGTGGACAATGATAAGATTGCTTGTTTTGAAAATATGAATAATGCATTTGAAGCAGCCTATGGAACATTATATCTTAATGATAGATTGATAATATATGGTTCATTTTATACAGTAGCAGAATTTATGAATTATCAAAAACATACTAAGAAAAAACTATTGAATGAATAAAAAATCTATATACATATTTTTCGTATTCGTAGTCATCCCAGTATATTTGTTTTATGAGACAATCACTCAATATTTCTCAAATATGGGAGAAATTACTTATACTCTAGAGATTCCAACTAATAGGGATATAAATGCTGACAAGATGGTGTATGAAATCCATAAAGTACCTAATATACAAGAGAAAAAATCACTGAGAAGATCATGGGTAATTTTACTTCAATCTGATGATGAGTCTCAAATTAGTCGGTTGTTAGATAAAGTAGGGCTAGAGAATTCAATTAAAATTAAATCAGAAATAGACAACACACAAAGACAGGCTATAGGGCCTTTTCTCGACAAACAAATTGCTCTAGAAATGCAAGAAAAAATTAAAGAAATCACATCAGTTAATGTAACTATCCAGGAGATAGTAGAATAGTGATAGAAACAGATATAATAATTACATGCTTTTTATTATTTTGGGGGTTATATGGTTTGGTAAGAGGCTTCATTACCGAACTAATTTCTTTCATCTGTTGGGCAGTCGCGATATATGTATCAGCGAATTATTTTCATATACCAACTAATTTCATTGATGATTATATTAGTAATCCTCAAATTTCAAAAATCCTTGCTTTTGTTTTAATTTTTTTCTCTACTTTCATAATATCAGCAATACTTGGATTTCTTTTATCAAAAATGATAGGTCTTCTTGGCTTAGGAGTTTTGAATAGAGTGTTCGGGCTAGTTTTTGGTTTATTAAAAGGATCAGTTTTTATAATAATAACTATCTTTATCTTAGATTTAACTGATTTCAGGGAGAATATATTCTTTCAAGAATCTCAATACATATTGTTTTTTGATGGTATAATCAACGAGTATCTCAGCGATACAAGTTCATTATTTGACGATATGGGGCTTAATATATAGTTATGTGTGGGATCGTAGCAGTATATGGTGAAAGTGCAGTTGTTCATGATATCTATGAGGCACTGACTGTATTACAACATAGAGGCCAGGATGCCTCAGGTATTCTAACTAATGATGGTGGCAAAATATTACTCCGTAAATCCTTAGGTTTAGTTAGAGACGGTTTTGAAAAAAAACACATTGAAAGATTGCGTGGCTCTACGGGTATTGGGCATGTAAGATATCCAACAGCTGGTTATGCTGAGAGTTCCGCCGAGGCGCAACCATTCTATGTTAATTCTCCCTATGGAATTGGATTAGCGCATAATGGCAATCTGATTAACTCTAGCTCATTAAAAGAAAATCTGTTTAGTGAGGATTTACGTCATATTAATACAAGATCAGATTCCGAAATTCTACTTAATATTTTCGCACATGAGCTTCAACTTCACAGCAAAGAAACTTTTACACCTGATGATGTTTTTTATGCAGTTGCAGGTGTACACCGAAGAGTAAAGGGAGCATACTCTGTCGTTTCCTTAATTTCAGAACGAGGGATTGTTGCATTTAGAGACCCTAATGGCATTAGACCATTATGCTATGGGACAAGAACTAAAAATGGTAAAACAGAAACAATGATAGCATCTGAGTCTGTAGCGTTAGATACTGCTGGTTTTAAACTTGAGAGAGATATTTTACCAGGCGAGGCTATTTACGTTGATATGGACGGGAAAATACATTCTAGAATGTGTTCAGATAAAACTAATCTAACTCCATGCATATTTGAATATGTTTACTTTGCAAGACCAGACACAATTATTGATGGTATATCAGTGTATAAAGCCAGAATGAAGATGGGTCAAAAACTAGCAGAAAAAATTAGAAAAGATTGGAAGGATCATGATATTGATGTGGTAATTCCCATACCAGATACTAGTAGGATTTCTGCTCTTGAACTCGCAATATCTCTTGGAGTACCATACCGAGAAGGATTTATAAAAAACAGGTATATAGGAAGAACATTCATTATGCCCGAGCAAAACCAGAGAGTAAAATCAGTCAAGAGAAAATTAAATGCTATTACCACAGAATTTAATAATAAGAATGTATTATTGGTAGATGATTCGATCGTAAGAGGAACGACATCAAAACAAATCATTGAAATGGCAAGAGATGCCGGTGCACAACGAGTGTATATGGCATCAGCTGCTCCACCGATAAAATACCCAAATGTTTACGGAATTGATATGCCTGCTAGTAATGAGTTCGTTGCTGGAGGGAGGAGTATTGAGGAGATAAAAGAATTAATTAATGCTGATAAATTAATATATCAGGATCTTAATGATTTGATTGATGCTGTAAAAGATACGAGTAAAAATACCAAAAAATTTGACTCTTCATGTTTCGATGGTAAATATGTGACTGGTAATGTAACAGAAGAATATCTTGAGGAGCTAGATCATTTAAGAAATGACTCAGCAAAGAAAAAATATGATTCTACCGACCTTAGTGACGATGTTATGGTATATTGAAAATGTTAGATGTAACGGAAGAAGTCCGCTTAGTAAAAAAAATAATACAGGACAAATTTCCAAAAACTAATCCAGATAAATTTTTACTAGTTAATCTCAACGCTCAAAAGCTAATATTTGTCAATAATTTAAAGGAAACAAATTCATACGACATTTCATCATCAAAATTTGGGATTGGCAATTTGAATAATTCCTATCAGACGCCTCTTGGTTTGCATATGATAAACGACAAGATAGGCGCCAATCAACCAATTAATACCATTTTCAAAGGAAGAAAAATTGTAAAAGGAGGAATTACTATTGAAGATTTGTTAAAGCCAGAGTTTGAAAATTTTAAAAATAAACATTTTGAAGAATTTGACGACTTTATTACATCTAGAATTTTATGGTTGAAAGGTTGCGAAAAAGGAATCAATCTAGGTGATAACATAGATACTTATAGAAGATTTATTTATATTCACGGGACTGCTCATGAGGAGTTGATTGGTCGAGTTGCATCATATGGATGTATAAGAATGAGGAATAAAGACGTTATTGAATTATTCGGCTTAGTTGAGAAAGGAACATTCGTTTATATATACGATAAAAATATTAATTTATAATTTCTATTAGTTCTTTTGGTTGCATAATTATATTATCAGCATTCCATGTATTAATTTCCGCACTATCTAGTACAAAACCAAAATCAGCTGCAACAGTTCGCATACCAGCTGCTTTGCCAGCAATAATATCTCGCTCATCATCACCTACATAAATTATATTGTTAGGCTCTTCTTCTAAAAGACACATAGCGTGAATAAGTGAATCCGGTGCTGGCTTAGGTTCACTTACCATATTTCCGGTTACCAAGCACGATATTCTCTTATTAATATTAAGACCATTAACAATTTTGTTAACATATTTAGAGTGTTTATTGGTAACTATACCCCATCTAAAACCATTTTTTTTCTAGATAATCCAGTAAATCTGTCATGCCTTGTGTCAATTTGGTTTTATCAAAACAGTTTTTTGTATACTCTTCTAAAAAATCAGATCGTATCATCGAAGAGTCTACAGATCTCCCATTAACTTCAGACGCGTATTTTATTATTCCTACAGCACCTCTAGAGATATGATATTTTAAATCTTTACATTCAACAGTTTTTAAGCCTCTTTTCTCTAATATTATATTGAGTGCATTACACATATCTAGAGATGTATCTGCAAGTGTGCCATCAAGATCAAATAGTACTGATTTAATAGCCATATTATTTTTTTGATGCAGTTAGAAAATAATTAATTTTATTGAATTCAGATAGTGAAAAACCTTGAGTGATAGGATTAAATTTGATTCCAGTAATATTTTCAGTTATGAAATTATTTTCCTCAAGCATTCTGTTTAACTCTGAGGGCTTCACAAATTTTTCATAGGTATGTGTATTCTTTGGCACCATATTTAATACGTATTCAGCCAGTACTTTGGCAAACACAAATGATATTAAATTTCTATTTATAGTAGAGAAAAAAACTTTTGATTTTTTGTGTAACATAGATTCTATATCATTAATTAGCTGATTCTGATCATCGACATGCTCTATCATTTCAAAGCATACAATATAATCAAATTTTTGATTACTAGATTGAGCAAAATCATTAAAACTTTGACATATGTAAGTAATATCAATCTCTCTTTCGTTAGCATGGTTTTTTGCTATCTCAATCGTTTTTTTTGAGGCATCAATACCATAAACATTAGCGCCTGCATCATGCAGTGCCTCACTTAGCAAACCACCGCCACAACCAATGTCTAAAATTTTTTTATTAGTAACATCAATTTGATCTTGAATGTATCTTAATCGAACCGGCGTTAAATTATGTAGAAGCTTATATGGGCCTCTTTTATTCCACCACTCATAAGCATACTTATCAAAATTTTCGATTTCAATTTTATTCGCTGACATTTATTTAAACCCATACAAATGCTCAATTTCATCATACAGAATATGTTCATTGATTGTAACTATTTTTCTATTTTTGTATATATGTTTACCTGCAATCCATACATTGTCAATCATGTTAAGTTGATTAGAGTCAAAAAATTGTAAATTCATGATATCTTTTTTGATTATATCAAATCTATCAATACTTAAAGATATTAGATCAGCACTTTTATTTATCTCTAATTCTCCAGTCTTATCTTCCTCAGAAACTACTCTTGCAGCATTATTATTGATTATTTTAAAAAACATAGATGAAATTCTTGAGATGGTTAGCTTATATTTATTGCATAAGTATATTTGCTCGACATTTCTCAACAGGTCCATGTCTACATTTATCGAATAATCTTGTATAAATGTAGATATATTATTTCTTCTTTTTTTATCTATTAATATTTTCTCAGGTAAATCTTGCAAAACAAGATTGACTCCATATTTTTCTATCACATCTTCCATATAACTATTAAGCGGGAAATTAATACAGGTAAAATTCTTATTTATTAAATTTAATTCAATCAGGGGCTCAAGTATATTCCTCGTTTTTTCTTTGGATTCTATTAGATTGTTTACAAGCATAAGAGGAAGTTCTAATTCATTAGCAACATTGGCAATTTTAGCTAACATAGATGGAGATATCGGCTCAGATCTAAATAAACAAAAAAACATTTTTGTATTTGAATAAGATTTGTATTTATCATAAATTTCTAGATTTTTTTTAAAACTATCTTCTTCATTAATTGACCAAGCATTTTTATTATAAAACATTGGTAAACCGCAAGATAATTTAATACCTGTATGGCTAAATACATCAATGAAAATATCAGGATAATATGACACGTTCGTATATGATGTGGTTCCAGATTTAATAAGTTTAGTCGCAGTTAATTTTGCAGCGATATTTAAACAATACTCGTATGAGAATTTTTCTGTACCAACAGCAGAGTTTTTTTCATAGTATCGATTTCTTATCTCATCTGCTAATTGTTGACTTAATTGAGAGTAAGGATTGATTAATCCAGGTAATAAAATATGATTTGGTAGATTTATGTGTTTGTCGGTTTCATATTTTTTTAAAGCATCATAACTATCTAATATATCGTGAATTTTATTGCCACTTATAACAACGGATAGATTTTGTTGTGGCTCATTCTCTCTTGATATTAGCATCCATTTAGGGCTAATAATTTGATCAATTTTTGTCATAGTACGATTATACGACTTATTCCAAAAATACAAGCATAAAAACGATATTAATACTGAGGGTCTTTATCCCTGTCTTCTTTAGGTTTTATAATTTTTGTCGTGTCTATAACTGCTTTATGCTAAAATTAACTTATATATATCTATAGGGACTCTTAACAGCGTATGTCAGATAACAGACAAATTCGTTTTGAACAAGAAATGAGGCAATCATATCTTGATTATGCGATGAGTGTAATTGTCGGTAGAGCTCTTCCTGACGTACGAGATGGCTTAAAACCTGTACATAGACGAGTTCTATATTCCATGTATGAACTGAATAATATTTGGAATAAGTCTTATAAAAAATCTGCAAGAATCGTTGGAGATGTAATTGGTAAATATCATCCACATGGTGATTCAGCAGTATATGACACTATTGTTCGTTTGGCTCAACCTTTTTCGATGAGACATCCCTTAATTGATGGACAGGGTAATTTTGGATCTATAGACGGTGATGCACCAGCCGCTATGAGATATACAGAAGTCAGAATGTCAAAGTTATCACAAGAGTTACTTCATGATATCGATAAAGAGACTGTTGAGTTTAATCCTAATTATGACGGATCTGAAACGGAGCCTAGCGTGCTTCCAACGAGATTACCAAATTTGCTTATCAATGGCTCAACAGGGATTGCAGTAGGTATGGCAACAAATATTCCACCACATAACTTAAATGAAGTTATAGATTCTACTATCGCAATTATTCAAGAACCAAATCTTGCTCGCAAAGAGAATATTCAGCAACTCATTGACAAGAGTGGCTTACAAGGTCCAGATTTTCCCACTTATGGTGAAATTAAGAATGATGGTGGGATTATAGAAGCTCTAACTCATGGCAGAGGTTCTTTTAAGATAAGAGCAAAGCATGAGATAGAAAATAAAGATAATGATAAAACATCTATAGTGTTTACTGAGTTACCTTATCAAGTAAATAAGGCTAAGTTAATAGAGAATATCGCTCAACTTGTCAGAGATAAAAAAATCAATGAAATAAGTAATTTACGCGATGAGTCAGACAAGGATGGGATGCGTCTTGTAATCGAACTGAAAAGAGGAGAGCAACATGATGTAGTTTTGGGGTCGCTGTATAAGCACACTAATGCACAGATTTCTTACTCTGTAAATATGGTCTGTTTAGTAAATGGCGAGCCAAAAACACTTGGTTTTGGTGATATTGTAAATGAATTCATTGCTCACCGTAGAGAAATTATTACAAAAAGAACGCTATATGAACTACATAAATCCAAAAATAAGGCACACATACTTGAGGGTCTTGGCGTTGCTCTTATAAATGTTGATCACATTATTAAAATTATCAAAAAAGCAAAAAATATAAGTGAAGCAAAAACGTCACTAATGTCTGAATCTTGGAGTTTTAAAACAATTGAGAAATATATTGGCGTAGTAGACGAAGAAACTAAAGATTTTTTCGAACATGACTCAAATCAGGGTTTGGTTAGTGGAAAATATAAATTATCAGCTCAACAAGCACAGGCAATCTTAGAACTCCGATTACAAAAACTAACAAATATGGAACAAGAAAAGATATTTTCTGATTACGAGAGTGAAATTAACGCTATAAAAAAATTCATTAAAATACTCACTAACCCACAGGAACTTGATAAAGTTATGATACAAGAACTTAATTACGTTAAAGAAAATTATGGCGAGCCACGCAGATCTCTTGTTTCCGCTGATGAGGGAGAATTAAGAAAAGAGGATTTAATTAAGAAAGAGAAAGTTGTTGTTGTCCTGACTAAAGCTGATTATGTTAAAAGACTTCCTTCAGATGACTTCAAGAGTCAAAAAAGAGGTGGCAGGGGAGTAAATGCTACGAAATTTAAAGATGGTGATGAAACAAAATTAATTTGCCAAGCTCATACACACGATACAATTCTATGTTTTTCTACCCTTGGAAAAGTGTATGCTATTAGGGCTTTTGATATTCCAGATCCAAGTAGGCAAGCTCGTGGTAGACCAATTAATAATGTAATACCATTGTCTTCAGACGAATCAATAAGCACATTCGTTGTTCTTAATACTGTTGATGATGACGGCTACTTATTCATGTCAACAAAGATGGGTATGATTAATAAAATTCCCGTAGCATTATTTAAAAAAATCCGATCAACAGGTCTCAAAGCTATAGTGCTTAAGCCTGGAGACGAATTACTTGGCGCTCATTATACCTCACCTAATCAACAACTAATGCTTGTTGCAGATAATGGAAAAGCAATCCGATTCTCTGAACAAGATGTTAGAGAGAGATTTAGAGGAACACTTGGTGTTAAAGGTATGCAGCTAACAGGCAATTGTTCACTTGTATCAATATTGAAGCCAAATGACGGAGAAATAATAACTGTTACAGAAAATGGCTATGGAAACAGAGTATCTATTGATAACTATAATGTCCAGAAACGAGGTGGTGTTGGTGTCATATCTATAAAAACAACAAAGAGAAACGGGAAAGTTGTAGGCGCAGTTAACGTCACGACAGATGATAATATCATTATGATCACTAACAGAGGTAAAACTATTAAGATTTCTGTGAATGATATGCCTATAATAAACAGAAACACTCAGGGTGTAAGGGTGCAAGTTTTACAAGCTGATGAAAAAGTTGTGGCAGTATCAACGGAGACTATTGTAAACAATGGCTAGACGACTTAAACAGATTCGAGAGTCAATTGATAAAATTGATAAAAAAATCATAGACCTTCTTAACGATAGGGCAAAATTAGCTCAAAATATTAAAGTGGAGAAGGAAAAATTAGGTGATGAGAGTATTTTTAAACCAGAGCGAGAAGCCCAAATTCTAAGGAAAATTAATTCGCTTAATAATGGACCTCTCTCAGAAAAACATTTATATATTGTTTTTCGGGAGATTATGTCTGCTTGTCTATCTCTTGAGACTCAGCTAAAAGTAGGTTGCTTAGGGCCAGAGATGTCATATAGTAATCTGGCATTGATAAGATATTTTGGCTCATCAGTTAAAACCTCTTTTGAATCATCAATTAAAGAAATTTTTGATGCAGTAGAAACTAACAATTATCACTATGGAATTGTTCCAATAGAAAATTCTTCACAAGGTAGCATTAAAGAAACTCTAGATAATTTAATTTCTTCAAAACTTTCCATCTGCGGTGAAGTTAATTTAAAAGTACAACATTGTTTATTATCAAAATCTAAAACATTGAAATCAATCAAGGTGCTATATGCCCATGATCAATCTTTTTTACAATGTAATCAATGGCTGGAGAAAAATCTGCCTAATGTCAAGAGAATGAGTGCAACTAGTAATTCAGCAGCAGTGAAAAAAATAAATAAGATAAAATATTCTGCTGCTATTGCAAGTGAATATAGTTCGTTGTTTTATCAAATCCCTTTATTGAAGAAAAATATAAATGATTACAAAGATAACACTACACGTTTTATAGTCATTGGAAAAAATAATATAGCATCTAGCGGTAATGATAAAACATCTATTTTAGCATCTATACCTAACAAATCGGGTTCGTTATCAAAACTACTTAAGCCTCTGGCTGACAAAAAGATAACAATGACTAAAATTGAATCTATTCCCACAAAGATTAATAATTGGGAGTACATGTTTGTTATTGACATTAAAGGTCATCAAAAAGAAGAGAAGGTGGCTAAAGTTTTAACTCAGATGAATAAAAATTGTGTATTTTTCAAAACACTTGGTTCGTATCCAACAAATGAATAAATGATAGATAAAGTCTCTACAAATAACTATAAGCCTGGCTTAGACATTGATTATGTCAAAAAGAAATATAAGCTTAAAAGGGTTATCAAGCTTGCCTCTAATGAAAACCCTATTGGTCCATCTAAATTAGCATTAAAGATTCTAGAAGTAGGTCAGAAAAATATTAATAGGTATCCAGATGGAAAATGTGATGCTTTGAAAAATGAGATTATGAAATTCACCTCCAATACTCATATTAAGACAAAAAATATTATTATTGGCAATGGCTCAAGCGAAATTCTAGAACTAGTTGCAAAGGCATTTCTCACTAAAAAATCAGAAGCTCTTTTTAGCAAACATTCATTCATTGTTTATAAGCTAGTATCGAACTTCATGAATGCTAAAATACGAGAATCAAACTTAATTACTAAGATTGGTGGAAATTTCATGTCATCAGATCTTGATGATATGAAGAACAAAATAACATCAAAAACTAAAGTTATATTTTTGCCTAATCCAGCTAATCCAACCGGTGCACTTCTTAGTCATGATGCAATTGATGAATTTATTTCAAAAATATCAAAGAAAATAATTGTAGTGATTGATGAAGCATATATTGAATACGCATGCATGCGTGGATACAAATCCTGCATAAATTTATTAAAAAAATATGATAATGTAATTATTACTAGATCATTTTCTAAAATATATGCACTAGCAGGTGTACGAATTGGCTATGGTTTGGCAAGCGAACATCTTATCTCTAAAATAAATGATAAACGACAACCTTTTAATGTTAATCAAATTGCTCAACTGATGGCAATCAAGTCGCTTACCGATACAAAATTTGTCAAAGATAGTTTAAGAGATTATGAGAAATCTAGAATATACCTTTGTAAAGAATTAGATAAGTTAAATCTTTATTACATTGATTCCTATGCTAATTTCATTACTATTAAATTCGGAAGTGAGACTAAATCTATTTTCAATAAGCTTTTACAGTCAGGCATAATTTTAAGACCTTTAGACAATTATAAATTACCTAACTATCTTAGATTAACTATTGGTACGTTTAAAGAATGTAAAATTTTTATAGCTTCGCTCAAGCGAATCCTTGATAAAAAATGATGATTAAAAATATTTATATTTATGGTTTAGGTATGATGGGAGGTTCTATTGCAAAAGCCATTAGAGCAAACAAACCAAGAATAAAAATATTTGCTACTGACATAGACTTAAAGTCGCTCAAATATGCAAAGAGAATGAATATTATTGATGATTTTGATACAGCAGAATATCTATATCTCAATCAAAGTGACTTAATAATAATATGTGTGCCTATGCTTTCATATCAAAGTGCTATAGATACGATTAAATCTCATCGGAAAAGCGAGTCTTTCATAACAGACATAGGAAGTACAAAAAAAGAAATATCTTCAATTGTGAAAAAAAATAAGTCAATTAATAAAAATTTTGTTGGGTCACACCCATTGACTGGAAAAGAAACAGTATCTGTAAAGAATTCTAGTGCCGATATTTTTGACAATTCGTATGTCTTAATAAGCAAAACTACTCAATCAAGTAAAAAAAGTGAAAAAGAGATAACCAAATTTTGGCGCATATTAAATTGTAAAACTATTCCTATTACTCCGGAATCTCACGATAAAATTCTATCTATGACAAGCCATTTGCCGCATATCTTATCTTTTATTCTTGTTGATATAATATCTAAAAATCAAATGATTGATAATATAGATTCATATACTGGTGGAGGTTTTAGGGATTTGGCAAGATTAGCAAAGAGCGATGTTACCATGTGGGCAGACATACTTCTGACAAATAAATCTAATATAATATCTTCTATCACTAAATTCTCTGATGGCCTTACTTCTTTTAAAAAAATGATTTCTAAGGGAGATTCAAAAAAAATTAAAGAATATTTATCAGTACGAAGAAATAGATTTATTAATAATTAAAATGGCTCAGAATATTATTATAAATGGATCTAGCACTTTCGATTTTCAGATTAAAATACCAGCTGATAAATCTATAACGCATCGCGCCATTATTATTGCATCAATGTGTGAAGGTGAACTTAAAATTCTTAATCCATTATTAGCAGATGATTGTTTATCTACAATTGAGATTATGAAGCAACTTGGCGCTACGATAATAAAAAATGATACAAGTTTAATTGTAAAGGGCAGGAATTATAAAAACTTTATAAGACCCAAGAAAAAACTGTATGCAGGGAATTCAGGAACTTTAATCAGATTAATATCCGGAATTTTATCTATGCAAAATTACCCATCTGAGATTTTTGGTGATGACTCATTAATGAATCGACCAATGGATCGTATTTCTAGGCCTTTATCTGATATTGGATGTAACTTAGATACACGAAATGGAAAACCACCAATTAAATTTTATCCATCAAATTCTAAAAAATCATTTGAATATGTCAACACTTTAGCAAGTGCTCAAGTTAAGTCATGTATGATATTTGCAGCTATCTATCTTCAGGGTGAGTCAGTTATAAAAGAAAAATATTTGACACGTGATCACACGGAAAGACTATTGTCATATTTAGACTATCCCATTAAAAAAATTGGTAATAATATTTATATCAAAGGTCAAGGTAAAATCCATGCTAAAGAAATTAAAATCCCTAACGATTTTTCATCAGCTGCATTTTTTATTGTAGCGGCCTTAATTAAGAAGGATTCGAAATTAGTTATGAAAGATATTAACTTTAATCAAAGGAGAATTGGAATTATAAAAATACTTGATAAGATGGGAGCTAAAATCTCAATAGATAACGAGAGACATGAAATCAATGATACCATTGTTGATATCACATCTGAGCATAGCATTCTCAAACCTATTGATATATCTGGTGATATCATTAATGATTTGATTGATGAACTCCCAATACTTTTTATAGTTTGCGCAGTGTGTAAAGGCGTTTCACACATTAAAGATATTGAGGAGTTAAGATATAAAGAATCAGATAGGATTGATTCAATGGAAAGAGGACTAAATAAACTGGGAATCAAAACAGAATCTACTCATAGTTCGATCAAAATTCATGGAGGTGAGCTAAGAGGGGGAATTGTGGATAGTTATGGTGATCATCGAGTGGCAATGGCTTTTTCAATTGCTGCTCTAATTTCTAAAAAACCAATAACAATCCTTAACACTGAGAATGTATCTACTTCCTTCCCTAATTTTATAGATATACTGATAGAGATAGGAGCAGAGGTATATGAGTCCTAAAATTGCGAATGTTATTACCATAGATGGATTGGCGAGTTCAGGAAAGACATCAATCTCTAGAAAGTTATCCGAAAAACTAGGATATTATTTTTTGGATAGTGGGATATTATACAGAGCAGTGGCATATATATGTCTTAATGAGTCTCTTGATCAAGATACTGATTTGTTGCTTGCGAGTCTTGAAAAAAATTTAGAAGTGGTATCTGACAAAAAAAAACATTACAAGGTTAATTATAAAGGTAATGATTTAGCTAATCATCTTTACAATGAGGAAATTGGAGTATATGCATCGATAGTTTCTCAAAAACTAGAGATTAGAGAGTATTTAATGAGACTACAGCACAATTGTGTTAAGTTACCAGGACTTGTCGCGAACGGCCGAGACATGGGGTCAAAAGTTTTCCCAAACGCAGACTTTAAATTATTCATAACAGCTGATTTAGACGTTAGAGCTAAAAGAAGGTTTAAACAACTAACCGATGCGGGTAAAGAAGCCTCACTAGACAAAATTACATCGCAATTAGCTGAAAGAGATAAAAATGACACAAATAGGAAAATATCTCCACTAATAGCACCACCTGATTCAATAGAAATAGATTCTAGCTACCTAAATGTCCAGAGAATCCTTGATAAAATCCTTGAATTGTATAATATATGATAGTTCTTTATATATTGAGGTTTAAAATTTAATGCAGTCAGAGTTTGAAGTACTTTTCCAAGATAGTGTCAAAGATATTGATATGACTCCTGGTAGCATGGTAAATGCAAAAGTAGTTGAAATAAGAAATGACTATATAGTAATCAATGCAGGTCTTAAATCTGAAGGCATAATCCCTAAAAATCAATTCCTTGACTCTAATGGTGAACTTGAAATTAAAATTGGTGACACCGTAGAAGTTATCCTTGACATGGTTGAAGATGGTTATGGCGAAACTATTTTATCAAGAGAGAAGGCCAAGAGAACTAAAGTTTGGTCGGAATTAGAAAAAATTCAAACTACTCAAGAGATTATTCAAGGCAAGGTTTGCGGTAAAGTAAAAGGCGGTTTCACAGTTGAGCTTATGAATGTAAAAGCTTTTCTGCCTGGATCGCTTGTTGATATTAGACCTAATAAAGAGGTAGATTATATTGAAGGTAAAACCCTAGACTTTAAAATTATCAAAATGGATAAGCTTAGAAATAACATTGTTCTATCAAGGAAGGCAGTTTTGTTAGATCAAACCTCTAGTCCGGGTGAAGTTGCTGATAAGTATACTGAAGGTAAGATTGTCTCTGGTTTCATTAAAAACTTGACAGATTATGGTGCCTTTATCGATTTAGGTGGGATTGATGGTCTACTGCATATCACTGATATTTCTTGGAAAAGAATTAATCATCCAAGTGAATTATTAAAAATAGGTGATGAGATTGAAGTTAAAGTACTCAAATATGATTCAGAAAAAAATAGAGTGAGTCTTGGCATGAAACAATTACAAGATGATCCTTGGGATAAAGTTAAAGATACATTAGTACTCGGTAATAAATATAAAGGAAAAGCTACAAATATAGCTGAATATGGAGTATTTGTGGATCTTGGCGACAATATCGAAGGACTTATTAGAACCTCAGAGCTTAATTGGACGAACAAGAATATTAACCCAAACAAAATAGTCTCTATTGGGGATGAGCTTGAGGTAAAAGTTATAGAAATAGATGATGAGAAGAGAAGAGTTTCGTTAAGTCTTAAGCAATGTTTAGAAAATCCATGGAAAATATTTGAACAGAATAATAGTAAGGGCGACATTATTAAGAGCCAAATAAAATCAATAACTGATTTTGGTATATTTGTTGGTCTTGAAGGTGGCATAGATGGTCTCATTCATATAACTGACATTTCAAAGTCTGAAGATCAAGAACAAGCAATACGAAAATATAAAAAAGGCGATGAAGTAGAGTCAATTATTTTATCAGTTGACTCAGATAGAGAGAGAGTCTCTCTTGGTATTAAGCAATTAAATGATATTGAGTAGAGTTTTGAATATATATGGTTATAAATAAATCTGATATCGTCTCAAGTTTATCAAGCAAATTAAAGTCTTATACTGCCTCTGATATTGATTACTCCGTCAAGAAAATACTCTCTTTAATGTCCAAGTCACTATATTCTGGTGAGAGAATAGAAATACGTGGTTTCGGGACATTTTCACTTCATCATCATAACTCAAGGACAGCAAGGAATCCAAAAACAGGTGATTTAATAGCACTTGAGAGTAGATCAACTATTCACTTTAAACCCAGCAACGAACTTAGAAAAAGAGTTGATAACAAAAATTAATAACATATCTCTTCAATTTATGATGTTAATAGAATAATATGTTACTAAGATGTTCAGAGTCCTTATATTTCTAATAACGCTTACACTAATTGCTTTTTCAATAATTGTATCAATGTTTAATATTGAGGACATTAATCTTGACCTTTACTTCGTAACGTACACAGCTCCAATACCTTTATTTTTATTCATTAGTTTTCTACTTGGTTCATTCTTAGCTCTACTATTTTTCTTTTCTGCATATATAAAACACAAACACGAGAATATAGGTCTTAAAAAGTCTATGAAAATCAAAGAGGATGAAATAGATAGCATGAGGAAGAATCCACTTAGGGATGATCATTAATGGTCTACTTTATCGTTGCTGCGGTAGCTATAATATCAATTATCTTTTACTATTATTACAAGCCTAAACAGAAAGTTACTAAAAATGTCTTTAATGCAGAATATTACAGAGGGTTGAACTACTTATTAAATCATAAAGAAGATAGAGCTTTCAAAATATTTACAGCGCTAATGGATGTAGATAGCTCTACGATTGAAACTCACCTCGCACTTGGAGGATTATATAGAAAAAGAGGAGAATTTGATAAAGCAATATTAATTCACCAGAATCTTTTATCAAGGCCAACCCTTGAAAAGGAGTTGAAGAACCAAGCGTTATACGAGTTAGCAAAAGATTTTCACTCTGCAGGATTATATGATAGGTCAGAAAAAATTTTTAGAAACTTGAGTGAATTTGACTCCTATGCACTCTCTTGTTATGAAGAGTTAGTAAAATTATATGAGGTCACTAAAGATTGGGACAAAGCGATTAACATAATTAATAAATCTGATAGCGTAGAAATTAATAATCATTCAAAAGACTTATTAATCTCTCATTATCTTAGTGAAATATCCAATAATCATTTTAAAGACTCTGAGATCGAGAGAGCAATTGTTGTTTCTAAGAAATCCCTCAAGATATCACCAATATCTTTGAGATCATATCTTCAACTTGGAGAATATTATTCTGAAATAGATATTAAGCGATCTTTGCAGTATTATATGCAAGCAATACAAATTGATATTGATTTCTCGAAGTACATTGCGAGTAAAATAATTAGTCTGACTAAATCAGGAAATAATAATGTAATAGTTATGGAAACTCTACAATTATTATCAGGTGACAATAAACTACCATTTATTGCTGAAGTATATATGTATCTACTCTATGAAGGTGATGAAACTAAAGCTTCATCGTATATAAAAAGATATCATGGAAAAAACGATTATGATGATTTTATAATAAATTGCACTCTTGCAAGTGTATCAAAAAATGATATGGCTAAAACACCATCATTTGATAACATGATTGCTAGCTATAAGAAGGTTTTCGATAAAGGATTTATTTTCTTATGCTCAAGTTGTGGGTATAAATCTAACCTTTTAAATTGGTTATGCCCTAGTTGCAATAACTGGAGTACATCAAAACCAATCACGACAGTTGATTTAATAGAGGGAGATAAAAAAAATGCAGGACAGTAAAGTCATAATAGCACTAGATTATTCGGATGATAGAGAAGTCTTGCAACTTTGCGATCAACTTGACAAAAATAAATGTAAATTAAAAATTGGTAAACAACTTTTCACGAAGTATGGACCAAAATTGGTTGAGAAACTGCAGTCTAAAGGTTTTAAAATATTTCTAGATTTAAAATTTCACGATATTCCAACTACAGTTTATAAAGCTTCTTTGGAAGCCTATAAATTAGGAATTTGGATGTTGAATGTTCACGCTCTCGGTGGAGAAGAGATGATGAAGGCAGCTCTGCAAGCAAGAAATGAGGTGAATAAGGAGTCAAAATTAATTGCGGTTACCGTTTTGACGAGCCATACAAATAAAAGCCTCTCTTATATTGGAGTTGACCAGAGAGGGGATTTGGCAAAAATCCTTGCACAGCAAGTAAATGACCATGGACTTGATGGAATTGTATGCTCTCCATCAGATATAAAAAATATAGATATAAAAAGAAATTCATTTCTATATGTTACACCAGGAATTAGACTAACTTCTGTGCAGAACGATCATAATAAAGTATTTACACCAAATCTAGCATGCGAGCTAGGCGCAGACTATCTTGTGGTAGGAAGACCAATCACTAAGTCAGACGAGCCAATGAAAGTTCTGGATAAAATACTATCGTTAACTCAGTAAGGAATGATAATCTGAGTCTCTCTCAAATTTTGCGCCAAATGATTTAATAATCTCTGATGCACACCTATTTGCAAAAGCAAGTGATTCTGCAGCATTCTTTGGTGACTCAAATTTATGCATAAATGCACCAAGAAACATGTCACCTGCACCAGTAAAATCATTTGATTCTACTTTAATGCCATCAACCTTGAAATTTGAAGAAGTATCTGTATACACTGCACCTTTGTCACCTAAGGTCACTATAACTTTATGTGCAAAATTTTTTAAAAATTTTAATGAATCTTTGATTGTACTTGTTTGTGAAAAATATTTTGCTTCAAGTTCATTGCAAAAAATAAAATCAATTTTATCTTTAAGTAAAGATAAGATATTATCTCTAAAAAATTTCACAATATTTGGGTCAGACAATGTAAGTACAATCTTGGTTTGGTTGTTGTTTGCAAAATCAATTGCACTGTCACAAACACTAAGTGTCTGATTACTACTTACTAAGTATCCCTCAATCAAAAGATATTCAGAATCTTTAATGAGATTGGTTGAAATATCATCAGTATCCAGTTTCGAAGAAGACCCAAGATACGTATTCATAGTTCTTTCATTATCAGAAGTAATTAAAACGAGACACTCCCCACTAATATCTGATTGAACTTTACGAACATCAGAATGTATTCCTGCCTCTTCTATAGATGAAATAAATTTCTCTCCAGTTTCATCACTACTAACTTTGCCTGCAAAGCACACCTTATCTCCAAATTTCGCCATGCTATATACAGAATTTGCAACTGATCCACCAGGCATAATTTTTTGTGAATTATATTTTTCTTTAATTAAATTGTGTATTTTGATATGTTTTTCATGCTCGTTTAATAGCATCGTACCTTTCTCGATTTCTAGTTCATTTAGTATGACATCATCAACAAGATACTCATAATCTAATAAGGCGTTTCCAATACCGTATAATTTAAATCTATTCACTTCGATAACTATATCATCTATTTTGGTTTCTTGTAAGGATACAGATATAATTTAACTCATAAATCTTGCTGTCTGCATTTCAGACAATCTGCTTTGACATCTACTCCATAATACTTCAAGTTTTTCACCAGTATATAGATTTTCATGTGAGCAATCATTGAAGAAAAATTTGATTTTTGTTTTATCTCTGTAGCATATATCGATAAAGGAGATAAAACGCCTCATTAAATCTGCAGAATCATCGTTACAGCTTTTTAAGTCACTTAAAAATATCCACTCAGTTTTTTTTGATATTTCTATGTAATCTTCTGGTCCATTTGGTTCATTAAAAAAATTTGTAAAAGACAACCATAAGAAATCATTAGAAAATGCCTTACAACTAAATTTTCTTGAATTCAATAAAAATGTTTTTTTATTATAATCTTTATTATAAAAATTTTTCTCAATTATTTCTCTAATATCTTGATCAGTGTAAGATTTTTTTTGACTATATTTATCTATGTTTACTATGTTTCTTGTCCTATAATCTATTTTTCCTCTCAATTCGTGTATATTAAACGATGCTGAAATAATATTCATATCATCAATAAATTGTTGTCGTTGAAGTCCATTTTTATATAAATCATTTGGGTGTGCATTTGAAGTGATATACAGGGTAACATCTAAACTAATAAGATGACTTAAAAGTTTACCTACTAGCATTGCATCTGTAACATCTTCTACTTGAAATTCATCAATAAATATTACTTTATATTTAGTACTTAAAGATTTAGCTATTTCTTCTAGGGGTTTATTTATACCTGATAGTCTATGTAATTCTCTATGTATGTTTTGCATGAAATCAATATAGTGGAATATGACTTTTTCTTCTTCGAGTAAATCTAAAAAACATCTGGTGATGAGTGTTTTACCTCTACCAACATCTCCCCAAATATAAAAACTAGATTTAATTGAGTTATTCTTTATTAGCTTAGCCACAGTGTTTTTTTCTGACTGTACTGTCTCTAACATTTCTTTGATTAGATTTGTTTGTTTTGAATCTATTTGAATCCCTTTACTTATAAGATTATTAATTATATTTTCAATCATATATATTCCCAAATACCACTGATCGGACTCGAACCGATACTCTCTTGCAAGAAAGGGATTTTGAGTCCCTCGTGTCTACCAATTTCACCACAGTGGCATCGAATTATTGTAACAAATATCTGATTGTCTTGAAATCTATGATATATTTAATATTGTATGAACGGATTTAATACTTATTGGGTTATAGTTGGACTTATTCTTATCGTGATAGTTTTATACATTATTAAGCAGGTAAGACTAGAGCGAGAAATCGCCCTAAAAGATACGACGCTTGAAAGTCTTGAAGAAAAGCTCAAAAAACATAAATTAGTGGGTGGTCGACATAAAAGAACAAACAAAAAAAACCCACCAATAGTCTAATTATTTTTGTAGTTTTGCTGCTTTTGCTTTTTTTGCCATTTCTGGCGTGTAAGCACCACCTGACCACAACATTTCATAAACTATTTCTTCATTTCCATTTTCACAAATGTCTATGACTCTTTGAAATAGAGGTTGGAAAGTTTCACTTTTATGTGAGTCCTCGTGATCTTCATATGATTTCCAGAAAGTTATTATTAGCGCTTCCCGGCCTTTTAAGTCTGAATCAAGTGCTTTGCCAACATTACTACCTTCATTAGAGATTTGACCACTATTGAGAACTACCATGCCCCCAATAAACCCTGTCTCCGAATGGTATGTTTTGACATTTTCACACATTTCAGCAACACGCATCTGAAGGTCATCTGTCGTATAACCATCTTTTAATATCACTCTATTTACTGTCACTATCCCATCATAAGGGAAGTTATTAATTAAACTCATATGACTATTAGACCAAAATATTCATTTTAAATCAATATAAGTATTCTCTAATATTCAACTTAGTTGACTTGGTCTATATTCAGAGTACCATCGGATATGATGAATTTCAGCTCTATAGAGGACTATAATTTTGAATTACCCGCTAATTTGATAGCGACTTATCCTAGAGCAAATCGCTCTGATTCTAAACTTTTACATTACAATAACGGAGTAGATAAATGCGAACATAAGGTTTTTTCTGATTTATGTGATTTTGTAGATTGCGGCGATGTAATCGTACTTAATGATACTAAAGTTATTCCAGCGAGGATGAATTTAAAAAAAAGTAGTGGAGGTGGTATAGAAATCTTATTTATGAAGATTGAAAGTAGTAAAACATTTAGAGTAATTTATAAGTCATCAAGATCACCCAAAATAGATTCAATTTTATCAAATAATGATTTAGAATTTCAGGTCCTAGAGAGAAAAGAAAATACTCTGCTTTTAATGAATTTAAATCATTTAGGCATTCTGGATATTCTGAATAAATATGGTGACATACCGCTACCTAAGTATATTAAAAGAGGTAGCACTTTAGATGATCGAGAAAAATATCAAACAGTTTACGCAAAAAAAGAGGGTTCTATTGCTGCACCCACAGCTGGTTTACATTTCACTAAAAATATAATTCAAAAGCTTAAAAATAAAGGTGTCAAGATAGAGTATATTACATTACACATTAGTTATAATACTTTTAAACCTATAACAGTAGATAATTATCTAAATCATGATATTGGGTCTGAGCAATTTAGTATCCATAAAAAAACTTTTAATGTTATAGAAAATGCGAAGAGATCTGAAAATAGAATTATCGCAGTAGGAACAACAGTAACTAGAGTGCTAGAGCATTGTTATGTGAATAATATCACAGAATCATTTGAGGGGAACACTGACTTATTTATCTATCCTGGATTCAAATTTAAAGCGATAAACTGTTTAATAACTAATTTTCATTTACCTAAGTCATCGCTAATTCTTCTTGCCTCTGCTTTTATAGGGAGATCCAAGGTTCTCTCACTCTATAAAATAGCCATCGATAACAAATACAAATTTTATAGTTATGGTGATAGCATGTTCATAGACAAGAGATGAAATTCAATATAAAAAAGAAATATAAGAAATCAAGACTGGGCTTGTTAACACTCAAACATGGAAAAGTTAATACTCCAACATTTATGACCGTTGGAACTTATGGTTCAGCAAGAGGATTATCTGAAAGTGACTTAAATAGTTGTAATGCAGAAATAATGCTTTGTAATGCATATCACCTCATGAATAAAATAAGCAAAATTTGCTCGTCAAAATCTATGTCTCTGCATGAATATATTTCATGGACAAAACCTATATTGACTGATTCTGGTGGCTATCAAGTGTTCAGTTTATCTGATCATACGAGAGTGAGTCGAGGTGGAGTGACCTTCAAATCTCCAATAAATGGCGACATTATTTTCCTATCTCCTGAAAAATCTATAGAAACTCAACAAATGCTCGGCAGCGATATAATGATGATTTTTGATGAGTGCCCAAAGTACCCTCTATCGAAAGATAAGACTATAGAATCAATGGAGTTATCACTTCATTGGGCAGAATTATCAAAAAGTGCACATTCAACAGATCAATCCCTATTTGGTATTGTACAGGGTGGAATGTACGAGGACTTGAGAGAGCAATCTTTGAATCATCTTATAAATATAGGTTTTGATGGTTATGCACTGGGTGGGTTATCCGTTGGTGAACCCAAGACAATTAGAGAGCGAATTGTAGCTAGCCTTGCTTCAAAATTACCTGATGATAAGCCAAGATATCTCATGGGAGTAGGTAAACCAATAGATATCATTCATGCTGTCAAAGAAGGAGTTGATATGTTTGATTGTGTCATACCTACTAGAAATGGAAGAAATGGCCAATTATTCACCAGTAATGGAGCCATGAACATAAGAAATAGCAAATATGAGAACGACTTAAGACCTATTGATGAGGCTTGTGGCTGTTATACATGTAAAAATTACAGTCGCTCTTTTTTAAAACACTTAGACAAATGTAATGATAGTCTTGCAGGGAGACTTATGAGCATTCATAATGTATACTTCTATCAAGATTTTATGAAAAAAATAAGATTTGCTATA
>MDTA01134435.1_pt1 | contig 33879 bp, 37 predicted proteins | sample 811151 | NCBI WGS metagenome assembly MDTA01 (sample SAMN05326648, study PRJNA326480) | marine metagenome | isolation source: seawater | place: Indian Ocean: South | collected 2010
TGTCAACGTAGCGTTCTACCACTGAACTACATGCCCATATTAAATTTCAATTATTTTTGTAATTTGAAAAAAAATCATTTTTCATTTCTACATTATCTCATATTTTATAATTTTAATTAATTTTTTTAAAGATCTTTTTTATCTTAAGTTTTAAAATATTTAATCTTAAATTTCTAAAACTATATTTTTTAAACTTTAATTCGTTCTTTTTTATCCAATCAAGTTGTTCTTCGATTTGCATATCTAATTTTGTGTTAGACATATTTTGATGATGATGTCTATAAGTTGCAAGCGGTTTGTTAATTACATGAATTTTGTTTCTCATTGACAATTTTATGAAAAAATCAAAATCTCCAATAATATTATAATTTTTGTTAAAATTAATTCTTTTGAAAATTGATCTTTTAAGAATTACTGTAAGAATACCTACGGGATAGTCATCTAAAAAGCTTTGTGTAAGTTTTCCGCTTGATAATTTATTTTTAATATTAATGTATTTTTTTTTTTTTATTTGATTTAAAATATAAAATTTTGAATATAACATTTTACAATTATTTTTTTTTAAAAAGTCTACTTGAATCTTAAGTTTATTTTTATTCCATAGATCATCAGTATCTAAAAAACTAATATATCCACCTTTAGATTTTCTTATTGCTTTATTTCTAGCATCATAAAGATTTAAAAATTTTTTTGACTCAAAGTATTTAATTCTTTTATCTTTTAAAAATTTTTTTATTATTTTTTTACTATGATCAGTCGAGAAATTATTAAAAAAAATGAGTTCCCAATTTTTATAGCTCTGGTTTATTATGGATTTTAAACTCTGCTTTAAATATTTCTCTCCATTATGACAATTCATAATAATGCTTATAAAATACTTATTTTGTTCTAGTTTTTTTATTTTCATAAAATTGTATAGTTTTCTGAATACCTTTTTTAAAGTTGATTTTTGGTGACCATTTAAATTTATTTTTAACTTTTTTTATACTTGGGTAACTATTTTTAATTTCATCTTTTCTCATCTTAATTTTTCCAAACTCTGGTTTTCCAAGACCTATTTTTAAATTTATAATCTTAATAACTTGATTGATTTTTATTGGTTTACCGTATCCAACATTATATATATTGTTAGAAGCTTTATTTTTTAAAACTTTAATAATTAATTCAACTAAATCTTCAACAAATAAAAAGTCCCTTTTTTGCTCTCCTTTAGAACAGGGGAATTTTTTATTTCTTAAACAAGCATCGATGGCTTGTGGGACTAGCCTATTTGTGCTTTGGTATGGTCCATAAATTTGATAAAGTCTTAAAATCGTGAAGGGAAAATTATGTGTTTCCCCTACCCTAGTAATATATTTCGATGCTTTGTATTTTGAAAAACCATAATTTCCTCGAGGCAAGCATAAACTACTTTCTTTATTGGGAGCTTTGGATAATCCATACTCTAGACTGCTTCCTATTTGAATAAAATTTAAAAGTCTTCTATTTTTAAAAAAATCTACTAAATTTTTACATCCATTATAGTGACTTTGTAAAGTAATTACTTTTTTTTTGTGGTCTACGTATCCTCCAAGATTAATTACATATGTAAAATTATAGTCAATTTTTTTATATAATTTTTTTTTTTTTCTTAAATCACAAACTAAGTATTTAACACCTTTAAGTTTTTTTTCTTTACAAGGTTTTTTAGTAGATAAAGAATAAAGTTTAAATTTAGAATTTATTAATCTTTTCAAAATATTATGGCCAATAAATCCGGTTCCCCCCGTTATTAAAATTTTTTCTTTTTTCATTTAGTTAAATTGAAATTTTTTTTCTTATTGCCTCTTCTAAAACCTCTTTATCCCTAAGAGTATCCATGCAATGCCAAAAGCCCTCATGTTTATAAGCTCCTAGTTTATTAATTTTACAAATTTTTTCTAATGGTGATCTTTCTAAAACCGTTTTATCATTTTTTAGATACTTGAAAATTTTATGACTCATCACAAAAAATCCTCCATTAATCCAACCTTCATCAAGACTAGATTTCTCTTTAAAATATTTCACTTTTTGGCCGCTTAGCTTAATCCCTCCAAATCTAGCCGGGGGACGTACTGCTGTCAAAGTTACATAATTTTTTTTTTTTTTGTGAAAGGCAATTAATTTTTTCAAATTTATATCAGATAAACCGTCGCCATAAGTTAATAAAAATGTTTCTTCTCCAATATGTTTTTTGAGCCTTTTGATTCTTCCTCCAGTCATAGTTTTTAAACCAGTATTTAATACTTGAATATCGAGATCTGTTAAATTTTTTTTAAAAAAATTTTCTATTTTTTTTGACTTATATCCGCTTGCAATTAAAAATTCTTTAAAACCATGTTTTTTGTAATGATTTATAATTCTACAAATAATTGGAATTTTCAGGATTTTTACCATAGGTTTCGGTAAAATTTTTGTATACTCGGAAAGTCTTGAGCCTAACCCCCCTGCTAAAATTACTACTTTCATTTTAAACTTTCTTCCTTAGTAAATCTTCGTAAGTCTTGATTTGATACTTCGTGATATTTTCTAAATCTTTCTTATTATAAAAGTTTTTATACCAATGAGTGACAAGTTTAATTGTATGTCTTGAGCTTAAAATACAATTCCATTTGAGAATTTTTTTTGATTTATTTGAATTTAATTGAAGTAATTTAGACTCTTTAAATCTTTTGTTTTTTGTTATTTTCCAGCTTGCATTTTTCCAATTAATCTTCATTTTTTTAACTACTTCAATTACTCTCATTTTATCTCTTAAAGCTGGGCCAAAATTAAAAGCCTCTCCATGATTTTTTTTATTTTTATTCAAATTAATAGCCAGCAACATATATCCATATAGCACTTCCATTACATGTTGCCATGGTCTAGTTGAGTTAGGATTTCTAATCAAAACTTTTTTATTTTTTTGCCACGATTTTATACAGTCAGGTATAAGTCTGTCCGGTGACCAATCTCCCCCTCCAATTACATTCCCTGCTCTTGCAACAGCTATTAAAACATTACAATTTCTATTATTAAAATAAGATTTTACATATGAATTAATTAAAAGTTCCGTAGCTCCTTTAGACCCGCTATATGGGTCTTCACCACCTAATAAATCATTTTCTTTGTATCCTCTATTAAGCTCAAGATTTCTGTAAGACTTGTCACTTGTAATTAAAACAACGACCACTTTCTTTTTCATTTTTTTTAGACTTTCTAATAAACTCAAAGTTCCAAAAGTATTGCTTTTCCAAGTGTTAATTGGATCTAAAAAAGATTTTTTTACTAGTGATTGTGCAGCCAGATGGAATACAAAATCTGGTTTAGTTCGATTTATGATATTTTTCATTTTATTAAGATCCTCAATCTGAAAAAAATATTCCTTAATTAGCTTTTTCAATCCTAATCTTTTATAATGTGAGGGAGTTGTAGGGACATTCTTTGATATGCCTATTACTTTTGCCCCATGTTGTACTAACCAATATGTGAGCCACGACCCTTTAAAACCCGTGTGGCCAGTTATAATAATTTTTTTATTTTTAAATGTTTTACTTAATTCTAATTTTTTCATTATTAAAAATTAAATTAGATTTTAAAAATTTATATTTTATATAAAGTTGACCAAGCTTTTGCGTGATCTTTTCCAAGCATAGTGCCTTCAGCATTACATTTGCTGCATGGCAAGCTATCCCTTTTACCTTCTAATAATTTTTTTCTAAATTTGGATATTATTTTTCCTTTCCATATTTCAAATATACTTTGTTGCATTACATTCCCCATCGTTACTCTTCTCTGCCAATCTTGTGGACATAAAAAAATATCTCCATTCCAATCTATAAGAAATTGATACGTAGGATAATAACATTTTGAGTAAAATGAATTAGGTTTTTGATTTCCAGTTTTCATTGTCCCAGCTCTATTAGTTAATTTTACTCCAAAATCACTATCAGCATTATACCAACGATCTCTTAATATAACCGTGTCTTTCGGCACATTAGCGTTTTTAGCTAGTGTTTCAAATTTTTCAATTTGTTCTGGACCATCATACATACTGATTAATATTTTACTTACGCCTGCTAAATAAAGATCTTGAATTTTTTTGCTTGTTAAAACATCACCGTTAGTAATTATTTCTACATGAGCAATTTTTGATAACTTTTTGACTATCCAAACAATATCTTTATGTAGCATTGGTTCGCCATATCCACATAAAGCTATCGCGCCCTTAAAATTCATACTAATCAAATCTTCATAAATTTTTTCAATTAATGCCCTGTTCATTGATTGAAATGTATCTGGTGCAACTAGATCATCTGATTTAGGGCAGAAACTACATTTTCTGTTACACACATCTATTAAGCTTAGCTCTACCCAAGTAGGTAAAGGAAATCCTTTAAACAATTCAGGTTTGCCATCTACTATTTTTGTTCTTCTTTTTAAATTTGTTCTTATGGTATTTTTTGGATCCATTACTTATATTTATCAAAAACTATTTATTGTTCAAGAATTGAACATAAACCATTTGATTTACTTGTCTACATATTTTATAAGATAAATCTGATGAACATCCTAAATGAGGGCTATAATTCAAGCAAAAATCTTTTTAAAAGTGGTAAAGGGGCCTTAATAAAAGGAATAAACAATAAATCTTATTTTGATCTAACTTGTGGTTCTGGAACTATATTGCTTGGTCATAACAATGAAATTTTCAAAAAAAGTATCAAAGAATTTATCAAAAGAGATTATTCGAACTTTGCCTTGCCAAATATTCATGCTCATAAATTTTCGATTAATTTAAAAAAAATATTTCCTACATTTTCAAAGTTTATTTTTTGCAATTCAGGTGCAGAGGCAAATTTAAAGGCTTTAAGAATAGCAAGAGCAATTACTAAAAAAGATCTCGTAGCAAATGTTACTGGAAGTTGGCATGGATCTATTGATCAGTTTTTATTTAAGTCTGATAGAAAAGGAAAACCATCTGCAATTTCCAGTGGCTTGGAAAAAAATTTAAAAAAAAATATTTTGTACCTTCCTTATAATAATATTAATAAAACAAAAATACTTTTGGAAAGAAATAAAAAAAGAATTTCATGTATTTTCTTTGAACCAATTCAAGGATGTTTACCCTCAGCTGATGGAAAAGAGTATATAAAATTTTTAAATAGATACTGCAAGAAGAATGGCATTCTTCTTATGCTTGATGAAATAATTACTGGTGTAAGAATTAATTGTTCGAGCATTCAAAGAATTTATAAATTAAATTCCGATATTTCAACATTTGGAAAAGTAGCGGGTGGAGGTATGCCTATAGGAATAATTGGTATTTCTAAAAAAGTTGAACAAAAATTAAATAGCCAGAGTCAAAAAGTTTTTTTTGGAGGAACTTTTTCTGGAAATTCTCTTTCTATGTATGTTGGAAATAATACATTACAGCACTTGATTAAAAATAAAAAAAAAATATTTTTAAAAATTAATTCAAATTCAAAATATTTTGTCAATAATTTAAATAATGAAATTTTTAAAAATAATATAAAAGCCAGAGTTACTAATTTTTATTCGGTAGTACGTATTATATTTAGTAAAAAAAATCCCAGAGATAGACTTCAAAGAGATTTTTTCGAAAAAAAATCTAATAGTAATAGAATTAAATTTATTAAATTTTTAAAAAAAAACAATATTATATTTCCTAATAATGGAATTATTTTTATTTCTTACACGATAGATAAGAAACACTTAAAATTAATAATAAAGAAGATTGTTTTAGGGCTCAAAAAGTACTTTTAATCTAAAATTTAGACTTTAACTTTTTTACTTTTGATTAGTGCTTCAGCTATTTCCAAGTCCGACTTGAAATCAATATCAACACTGTTTAATCTTGAAATTTCATAAAGATAAGTAATATTCTCTTTTACTATTAGCTTATTTTTTTTTAAAAAATTGTAATTACAAAAATAAAAAGCTCCATTAAAATGATAATGACTTTTTGGAAAATCCTGTCTTATAAATAATTTTTTTTTACTTTTATACAAAAATTTCCAATTTTGTTTACCCTTCTTTAATTTAACATGTCCCAAAGAATTTTCCCTTACTTTAGTTACACTTGTTAAACTTAATAATTTTTTTTTTTTATAAATCTTATAAGCGTCAATTAAATCAGAGTATTTTCTGAGTGGAGAAGTTGGTTGAAGAAGTATAACATCATCTACATCCAATTTTCTCTTATCTTTAAGCCACTCAACCCCATGAATTATCCCATCTATTATATTTGATTTTGATGTTGATAGTTTTTTTGGTCTTAAATATTTTTCATTAAAACCAAATTTTTTTGAATAACGAAGTATTTTCTCACAGTCTGTAGAGACAAATAAAACAAATTTTTTTGGAAATTTTCTACATATTTTTAACGTATAATCAATTAAAGGCTTGTTATTTAAATTTATTAAATTTTTACCTCTAATTCCTGTTGATCCCTTTCTGGCTGGAATAAATAATATTGTTTTCATATTATTTTAAATTATCTAAAAATAGATTTGCGAGATTTTTATTTTTATTTAAACATGAGTTAACATAGTTTTTATAATAATTTTTGTAAATCATATTATCTATTTTAAAATTTTTTTTTAATTTAAGTGGATCAAAATTACTTACATTAATAAAATTATATTTAAAGATTTTTTTTTTAATTAAATGTCTTTTCAAAGTTAAATAAGAAGACTGCATTTCGTCTGTTATAATATAAACAATTGGTTTATTATATATAATTCCAAAATTAATAGCGGTAGTTGAAGCGTGAGAAAATATAAATTTTGAGTCCCTTACTAGTCTGGCTGTATCTGATTTTATACATTTTCTATAATTAAAATATTTTGAGTAATTTTTTACGTTACAATTGGGGTGCAAAGCAATTATAACTTCTAAATCTAAACTTTTTTCAATTTCATCAAAAAATTTATTCATTTCATGAAAATACTTTAAAGTAACTGGGACTTTGTGATATTTGTAATTCATTCTATAATCTTCGTGGTGCATAATCATAGAGTCCAAAAAAACAGCATATTTTTTTTTTGTAAATATTTTTTTAAATTTTTTTTGCTTGAGATATATATCGTAATCAAATGAAGGTGAAGGAATGTACTTTAAAACTTTTTTATTCTTTACAGAATCTAATTTTAAAGTGTGATCTCCAGCATAGAATAAAATATCAGTTAAATAGCTGTTAGCTTTTTGTTCTTTGAAAATAGATTTTATCTTATTTAAAAAATATAATAAAATTTTATTAAAGATTAATCCTAAAAAAAAAATAGCTTTATAACTGAATAATATTTTTTTTATCCCATAAAGATTATAATGATATATATCCTCTGGCACTGTGCCTGCATAAAATTCCACAATTTTTGTATCTGAAGAAATATTTAATATTTTGCTTATTTCATATTTAAAATCTTCTGAGCCTTCAAGAACTACATAACCTGGTTTTTTATTCCTTATAAAATTTTCAAATTCTGAGATTTTAGTAATTATGTAAAATTTCCTACTTTTATAGGTATTCTTAATGTTTTTTCTAAAATTTTTTGAGAAAATTTTATGAAAGTCAAATATGTATATATCGTAATACTTCCGTAAAAAATTTATATTATAAAAATTTGTATATTTATCAAAATATTTATATCCAAATACAAAAAAAATTTTTTTTTTCATATTAATTTAAATAAATTTTTTTTTGTTTGTTTGATTTTACATTAAGCAGAGAAATGCCAGTGTTTCCACTTTTATTATTTGAGGCTACTCCAATAACTTTTATCTTGTTAAGAAGAAGAGTTTCTTTATCAAAGGTATAAGACCATTTTTTTTTTGGTATTTGGAAGTCTAGATTATCATAGTGATATTGGCCATCTTTTGTTTTAAAAGTAAAATAAGGTTGAGGTCCAAAAGTTTCTTCGGACGTTTTAATCTCCAGTACATGCTCGCTTGAAGATATTTTTTTAAGTTTTAAATTTATTTTAAACTTTTTTTTATCTTTAATCTTGAGCGATTGACGCATTGCATCAACACCATTTGAATAATAAAATTTTACTTTTTTAAATTTATTGTTTGCCTTCTTAAGCATGCTATAGACTTGATTAACATCTTGAGTGATATCTCTAAAATCATGATTAGCAAAAGATAAAATTACCGATTTACCATTGTTGGCTTCTTTAAATGCTTTGTCTACCTCTCTTTGATTTAAATTATCATATCTAGTTCCTATATTTAAACATCTTGCAATCCATCTATTGCAACTTCCCTTTTTTTGATAATCGTCGTGAGAAGGATGGTATGGTACCCATGATTTTGGGGCCCTTCTCCAATCACCTGATCTACCATCAGACACGTCTAATTGTTTGTCTCTTCCCTTCTCTTTATCCATTGCTAAATTGGCATAATCAAAAGGAATAAATTGTTCTAAAAACCAGTGGCTATCTGGCCTACAAACATGAAAACCCGGTCTGTTTACTGCAGGAAACCATGATCTATCAATTATTCTTCTGGATAAAATTTGGAATAATTTATTAGTTGGTCCAATCCATCTTGTTGCGCATAAATGAGCAAATTTTTGGATTGGGTGTGGATGGTAGTGAAAATAAAATCCATCTCTAGTAGATTTATATTTTCTTGCAAAAGCTTTATATCTATCAAAAATTTTATGATAACCAATTATTCTTTTTCTGGGGTTTTTTTTATAATCGATATGATCCACACAATGCCAATTATAAATCCAACCTCTACCGCCTGAGTCGGAAAATTTTTTTCTAAATTTATTCGACATACACTTTTTCAACATTTCATTAATTTTACTCCAGGTATTATTGTAGTTAAGAATTTTAGGGTTAAGAGTATGTTTGACTGAGTCTTCAAGGCCTTTTAAGTTTATTTGACCTTTTTGCAATTTTTTTAATGTGTTTTTCGAAGGTTTAAAATTTAGACGGTAAATGTGTTTTAATCTTTCAAATGTAGCACTTAAACTTTCATCTAAAGGTCCTTCTGTGTCTATACAATGAACTATGTAAACTATTTTTTCTTTATTAATTTTTTTCATTTTCTTCCTAATACTAAATACTTAGTTGAGATTTGTTCAAGTCCGTTAACAGTTAAAATCTTATTAGATTTAAGGCTTAAAGTATAAGTTCGTGTAGGATCTTTTTTATTTTCTCTAATTTTTAAATTGAAAACAAATTTTTTTACCTTAATATTTGAAAAATATTTTTTAAATATTTGCTTAGTTGTTATTAAACTTGGTCTATTAAATCCTTTTTCCCAAATTTTTGATTTATAATTTTTAACTCTAGTGACAATATCGTAATTAGATGGATTAAAAGAACCAAATAAAAATAAATAACCATTTTTGCTACATAAAGAATAAGCATTTTTAATTAGAGGTTCTATATCATCAAAAATTGTGTGAATACCGCTCATAATTACGATATCAAATTTATTTTTTAGCCGAGTATCTATTTTTTTGGTTATATCAAGTTTTATAAATTTTGTATTCTTATTCCTTTTTTTTGCTAAAGTTAGCAAATCATTATCCACATCAGCACCAACAATTTTTTTATTATGAAATTTTTGGTTTAAAAAACTTATAAAAGAACCGTTAGAACAACCAATATCAATCAATGAATTGAATTTCAATTTTCTTAAATCATTAAATAAAAATTTAAAACTTTCTTTTACCTTTGTTTTTTCTTTAGTGTAAAATTTATATTCAATTCTTCTGCTTTTTAACATTTATTCCTCTAGTTTTTTAGCGGCGAGTTTGTATTCGTTCCATTGACCAATATCAATCCAGGAGTCCTCTGAAATAGGAAATAGACCTATTTTTTTTCTCTTTTTTTTTGCTTTTTCAATTAATTCATTGATATCAAATTTAGTATTTTTGGGTATTAAACTTAAAATTGATGGTTTAAAAACATATAGTCCAGTATTGATTAGCGCACTATAACTCGGTTTCTCCTCTATACCTCTAAATTTTCCGCTTAAAGATGTTTGGCATACTCCATATGGAATGGTTATGTTTTTTGCTGCTGTGACAATTGTAATGTCATGTTGTTTGTTATTATGAAAATGAAAAATTTCTTCTAGGTTTGATTTGATAATAATATCACAATTAGAAACAAAGATAGATCGATTTAAATTTTTTTTACTATTTTTTAAAAGACTGAGAGATCCTATTGTTCCTAAAGGTTTTTTTTCAATAATAAAATTTATTTTTGAATTTAATTTCAATGCTTTAAAAAATGCTCTGACTGTATTATTTTTATAGCCTAATGAAATTTTAAAATTCTTTACTCCTATTTCATTAAATTTAGAAATTATATGTTCTATAATTGACTTACCTTGAACAGGTATTAAAGGTTTTGGTAAAATGCTTGTGAAAGGCTGCAATCTTGCACCTTGGCCACCTGCCATTATGATTACTTCACAATTTTTAATTTTTGGGTTTACTTTAAATTTTTTCCTAAAAGCTAGATCCCAAGTAATTACATCAACAACTTTTCTTGATTTATTTACAACTGGAACTAGTTCATATCTATTCTTAATAATTTCTCTTCTCAAATCATTAATATTAAAATTATTTTCAATAACAAACTTCGGTTTTGGATTATAAAGCTTATTAATTTTTTGATTTAGATTTTTTTTTGTAATAATAAGTGAGCGCAAGTCACCGTCTGTCAAAGTTCCTAATAAACGTTTTTTTTTATCAACAACGATTATACATTTTCTGCCAGTTTTTTTTAATAACATCAACGCCTGTAACAATGTTATCTTTGAAGAAGTTAACAAATTACGTCTGCCTGATAATAAAGGATTAGTCATCGTTTCATTTTTTTTCATACGTGAATTACTTATTTTCATAAAATATTTTTTGGATACCTTTTTCAAAATTGATTCTTTTCATTATTTTTATCATATTTTTAATCGTATTTTTTCTAAAATATGGATTCTTCATCTTGTTTATTCTTTTAGTAAAATTTTTAGAAAGACTTATTTTCAATTTTCTTTCAAACTCTTTTTTATCAAATTTACAATGAATAACGCTATTAGGGCTTATTCTGCCTAATTGCCTTTTACCTAAATTAATACTAGGTATATTAAAACTAGGTACTTCGATAATTCCACTTGATGAGTTACCAATTACAAGATCAATGAATTTTAAGGTAGAGAAGTATAACTTTTGTCCCATGGATTTTATTAATAATGATTTTTTTTTATTTTGTTTATGAAAATGATTAATTATTTTAAAAATTTTTTTATTTCCTATATCTATATTTGGAACTGTAAAAATAATTTTTGTGTCATCCAATTTTTTCAAACTATCAAGAATTGGCTTTATTTTTTGTTCCAATTTATCATCTCCCGATGTTTCAGGATGCAAGGTAAAAATTATGTTTTTTTTATCAAATTTAAAATTTAGTTTTTTCTCAATTTCTTTTTTTGAAAAAAATTTAATTCTTTTAATATTGTTTAATGCTAATGATCCTAAAGTGTGAACATTTTTTGGATCCTCTCCCATTGAAATAATCCTTTTTCTATAAAATTCGTTAGAAGTAAAATGAGTATTTGCCATCTTTGTGATTGAATGACGTATTTGGTCATCAATTGCGGCGTAAGTACTTTCCCCACCATGAATATGTACAATAGGAATCTTTAAAAATAAGGAGGAAATTGCAAAAGATAGTGCTTCAAATCTATCACCAACTATTATCACAAAATTAGGTTTAAGCTTAATTAGCTCTTTAGTAAAAAGATCAATACCAACACTTGTAGCTTTAGAAATATGATAAGCTGAGTCTCCATGAATAGGAAGTTTAATTTTTTTAAAAATTTTAATTTTATCATTAAGAATTTCTTTATAAGTATTTCCATACCTGGGCATTAAATGCATACAAGTAGCTATTACTTTTAAATCAAAAAAAGCCGATGTTTGTAATTCTTTTAAAAGATTTGAAAGAATACCATAATCTGCCCTAGACCCTGTTATTACACAAATTTTCTTTTTCTTAACCATTTTAAATTAATTCATCTTTCTGATAATTTTTTTTAGCTACTTTACCGATGAATTTATCCCAGTGTGATGGAGATTTTCCATTTCCTGGTCGTTTACATGTAAGGTTATCTTTATTAAATTTTTCACCTTTTCTTATTGGAAATTTAGCAACTAAAGATTTTCTAACCAATTTGATATTTTTTTTTTCACTTGGGGTAACTTCTTTTTTTGCAACTCCAAGTGAGGTCTCTACTCTTCTTATGCTTGTAATTAATTTTTTAAATTCTTCAGGATTGAGGCTAGCTTTATGATCAGGTCCTTTTAAATTTTTGTTAAGTGTAAAATGTTTTTCAATAATTTTTGCACCTAATGAAACTGCTGCTAAAGAAGCTTCAATTCCAGGCGTATGATCAGAATAACCAGTCTTAATCTTAAATTTTTTTTTAAATAATTCTAAAACTTTCAAATTCGCGTCAGCTAAAGGTGATGGATAATCTGTATTACATTGTAGTAAAAAAATTTTTTCTTTACTCAAACCTGAATTTCTTAAAATATTTAGCGCGAATGAAATTTCTTTTAAGTTTGACATACCTGTAGATAAGATTACTTTCGTTTTCACTTTTCCTAAAAATCTTAAAAAAGGAACGTTGTTTATCTCACTAGATGGGACCTTATGATAATCAAGCTTAAGTTCTTGCAAAAATTTTAAACTTTCTATATCAAAAGCAGAAGACAAAAAACCAATTTTATTAAGTTTACAAATTTTTTTTAATTTAGATGTGTCTTTATTATTTATTTCCAGTTTTTTTAACATATCGTATTGAAATTTTTTTTTTTTACTAAAAGAATATTTAGGCTTTTTAGCAAACTTTGTGACTAATCTATCGGCTGAAAAGGTTTGAAATTTTATATAGTCTGCGCCAATTTGGGAGGCTTTTGAAATTAATTTTTTTGCTAAGTTTAAATCACCATTATGATTAACTCCTGCCTCAGCAATTATGATGGTTTTATTTCTCATTTTTGTTGGCCCATTTTAACGAAAGATTTTTTTTTTATTTTTGTACTATTTCGAATAACCGAACGACTGCCTAAAAAACACTCTGGCTCAATTATTGTATCTCCATTTATTATGCAACCAGTTGAAACATGGGTATGATCACCTACACTCACACCGTGCTCTATTAATGACTTGCTGTTAATGATGCAATTATTTCCAATATTTGCTAACGAATTTATTATTGCACCATGATGAATAATTGATCCTTTGCCAACTGTAGCGTTTTTAGAAACATAAGAATATGGAGAAATTATTTTCGGGATATTGAAGCCTAATTCAATCAACTTTAAATAAATTTTTTTTCTCACATGGCTTATACCAATTTGACCAACAGTGATAAAAGCATACTTAGTAAGTTTTTTTAATTTCAGTAAGTCTTTATCTCTGCCTATTATCTTAATTCCCATAAATGAGCTTCCAATTTTTTTCTTATTATCTAGAAATCCAATAACTTTAAATTTTTTTTCTTGTTGTATAACATCTAAACAAGATGCAGCATGACCACCTGCGCCTATTAAAATTATATTTTTCATGTTTTTTTTACCAAATTAGGACTGCTAGGAATATTAATTACTCTTGAATATAAATCTTCACAAATATCTAAATTCATCCTTGGAAAATTTTTCAAATGATTTAGTTTGTGTAACGGTTTCCAAGTTGGTCTTGACATGATATAGTTATCATTAAGAATTTTGAGTAAATTATTTTTCATATTTTTTTCTTTATTATTTATTATCATTGTATTAAGCCAATAATTACTTCTCGCGTTTTCAGGTTCTTTAAAAATCTTAATAAATGATAAATCCTTAAAATTTTTTTCATAAATTTTAAAAAGTTTTCTCTTACTTTGAACTATTTTTTTTAAACTCATTAGCTGGCTTAAGCCTAGGGAGGCATTTAATGCTGGTAATTTATAATTATATCCCCCTTCATCGTGAATATATTCCCACTTATGTTTTAATTTTGAGCCTCCAGAAATATGTCTTGCTTTTTTAGCTAAACTTTTATCGTTTGTTAATATTACTCCACCACCTCCTGTAGTGATAGTTTTGTTGCCGTTAAAACTGATCACTCCTATTTTTCCAAAAGAACCCAGGTGTTTATTTTTATAGTAACTGCCTATGCACTCAGCAGCGTCTTCTAATAAAAAAATATTAAACTCTCTACAAATTTCTTTTAATTTAATAATTTGTGCAGAATGACCGAATACATGGACAACTATTAAAACTTTAATTTTTTTTTTTGTTTTTTTATTGTAGCAAACTTTTTTTTTTATATATGTATTATTTTTTAAATAGTGTTTGAGTTTTTCTGGATTAACACCCATGGTCTTATAATCTGAGTCAACAAAGTGAGGAATTGCTGACGAAGCCAATATTGCGTTTACGGTTCCGGCAAATGTTAGACTTGGTAATAAAATTTCTTCATTTCTTTTTACGCCTAAAATTTTTAAACTTAGGTGTAATCCGCTTGTTCCATTTATTACAGATATGACATTTTTTGAGTTAGTTAATTTTTTAATTTTTTTCTCAAAATCTGAGACGCATCGTCCAGTACTTGATACCAAGGTAGTTTTAAGACAATTAGTAACTGTTAATATATCTTTCTTTGAGATTGTGGGTTCATGTAAAGGTATAAAATTTTGCTTATTTCCTAAAATCTTTTTAAACCTTTTTAAGATTTCTTTTTCTTTATTTTTCATAATTTATTTCATAATTTCCATATTTATTAGAATTTTTTTTAAAATCTTTGAATTTACCTAGCTTAAATTCATTAATAATTTCCTCTATTCCTGTGCCAATAGTTTTTGCATTAAAATTGATTAATGACTTAATCTTACTAAAATTAACTCTATAATTACGAGGATCAGATCCATGTGATTGAAATCTTACTTTGGAATTCGGAATATATTTTTTAATCAAGTTGACTATACTTCTTTTTGTAAAATTATTGTCATCATCTCCAACATTAAATACTTGTTTATCTATTTTTTTATTTTCTAGATTTAAAATTTTAAATACAATTTCAGCAAAGTCATCAGTATGAAAATATGGTCGCCATGTATCTGCATCATAAACAACTAATTCATTTCCTAATAATAATTCATGAGTAAATTCATTGACTGTTAAATCAAATCTCATGCGATCTGAAAGGCCAAATGCAGTTGCAAATCTTAGTATTACAGGTGAAAAATTAAACCGTTTTTCTTTATCTAAAATAAAGTTCTCTACATTAACTTTTGTTTTAGCATATATTGATAATGGATTTAAAATGAAATTTTCATCAGCTAATTCTCCGTCTTTTATTAAACCATAGTTTGAACAAGTAGAGGCAAATATAAGTTTATTTATTTTTTTTGTATTAAAAAATTTAAGACAATTTTTAATCCCTGTATCATTAATTTTATTTGTTGCTTTCGGATATTTTTTTGTAAGTGGATCGCCAACAATACATGCTAAAATTATTATATCTTTTACACCTGCAGAGGATTTTTCTAAATCTTTTGTATTAAGTAAATCTCCTTTTATAAATGTATAATTTTTATTGTCTTTAAATTTTGATATTGCAAAGTCATTATCGAATAAATGATTATCAAGGTTCACTACCTTTTCACCTTTGTCTAATAAATATTTTGAAATCACAGTCCCGATATATCCTGAGCCACCAATAATAAGAATTTTTTTGTTATCCATATTTTTTTATACCTTGTGCATCCAATTGAAATATTACGTCACATTTATTTAAAGTGCTTTTTCTATGAGAAATTACAATCATAGTTTTATCTCTCATTATATTATGAATATCATTAATTATCTCTTGTTCTGTTTCAATGTCTAAAGCACTTGTTGACTCGTCTAATATTAATATTTTTGGATCTTTATATAAAGCTCTTGCGATTCCCAGTCTTTGTCTTTCTCCCCCAGATATTTTTGAACCTAGTTCTCCAACGTTAACATCTAATTTTTTTTTGGATTGATTAACTAATTTTGTTAATTTTGTTAATTTTATTAATGAATTTATTTTATCGTTATTTATTTCATTTTCTTCAACTCCTAAAGCAATATTTTTTAATAAAGTATCATCTAACAAAAAAATATTCTGAGGAACGTAACCAATTATATTTTGCCATTTGTGCAGATTAAAAGAAATATCTTGATCGTCGACAATGATTTTTCCCTCTAAAGGAGGCAATAATCCAATTATTAAATTTATTAAAGTAGTTTTCCCCGTGCCGCTTTCACCTATAATACCAATTTTTTCACCAGAATTTATTATACACGATAAGTTTGATAAAATTTTATTTTTTTCTTCATTAAAGCTGAAAGATATATTTTTGATTTCAATTTTATTTTTGAAAACTAATTTGTTATCGTTTGTTTCTTTATTAATCAACTTATTGAAGTGTAAATCTTTAATATTTGTTGAAACTTTATCTAAAGCGTGTCCAGAATATTTAATAATCTGTAAAGCATTCATAATCCTAGTTATCGAAGGCATAAATCTAAAAGCTGCAACTATAAATAAGCTCAAAATTGATAATGCGTAATCCAGACCTTGTCCTTGTTTTATAATAAAAAAAACTAATAAAACTACACACACAACTAACAGCCACTCAAAAATTAATCTGGGCAAGGCGAGTACGAAATTATTATAAAATTCTGAAATAGCTGAATTAGAATTATGATATGAAAATTTATCTAAGAAATAATCCTCTTTACCTAATAGCTTAATATCTTTAATTGCACCAAAGCTTTCACTCAATTTCTTTAATCTTTGTCCATCGTGGATCTGTCTTTCCTTTCCCCATTTTTTTGCTTTTTTTTGAACGTTTGTGTAAAAAATAAATCCTAATATTGATAAAAATAGTATTGCTATAATTGTGATATAAGGATCATAAAAAAGTAAAAAGATTGTAATTCCCAATACAATTAAAATTTCACTGAAAAAAATAATCCAACTTCTTATCACAGCCTGTATATGACTAATATCGTTGATATTTCTTATTAAAATTGAGGAGTTATTTTTTAGATGAAATAAAAAATCTTTATTAATATAATTTTTAAAGATTTTTTCTGACACGTTAGTTTTTAGTTCATATAAAAATTTAAATTTCATTCTTTCAAAAAAGACAAGAAAAATATTTTTTAAAGTGAAAACGAGTACAAATACGGAAAGTAAAATAAGAATAAGAGATTCATAGGAGTAGTCTAAATCAAAATAAGGGATGTTTACTTCTCCTTGCACAAAAATATTTATTAAAGGCACGATTAAACTTATGCTTAGTATCTCCAATATCATTGCCAGAACAGATAAAATTATAAAAATATTAAATTTCTTATTTTGATTTTTAGTCAAAAAATTTTTAACTTTTTGAAAGTTTAAGGTTAAATCCATTTTTTATTTTTTTAAATCTTTTTTTAGATCTTCGTACTCTTTCATTTTTTGCTTCATAAAATTAATAGTTATCTTTGTTTTTTCAGATATACCCTCTGGGGTTAAAACATACATATATTTCATTTTATTTTTCGATTTTTTAAAGTTTTTAATCTTTATGAAACCTTTATCTTTTAATGCACTCAAACAGTAATTAATTTTACCTAGGCTTAATCCTAAAGAACTAGAAAGTTCTCTTTGAGTAATATCAGATTTTTTATTTATCTTTCTTAAAACTTCAAATTGATCTTGATCACTTTTTTTCATAATATTTATGCTCAAACATTTTATTTAATTTTGACTTTTCATATTGATAGAGTTTAAATTCTTCCGTATTAATAAATTTTTTTCCTGGATGTGACTTTACTTCCCAATTTTTGGGGTTAGTAGGGTCGTTTAACATCATATGATTACCTTTTTTTTTAATTTTAAATTCGTTTAATCTTTTTTTTAAAAAATTATCTTTATTTAAAATTGAAATGCCTTTTTTGAGTGATGATTGATTTACTTTAATATTTTGATCATATCCAAATTTTTTAAAATATTTTTTACAAAAATAATTTACTAAACTTAATTCCCAATCCTTTAAATTACCTTCCCAATTGTTTATTCTCTTAGTAGAAAATCCATAAATTTTTTTTTTATTCTCATGTGCAGATTTATTCACAAAGTTAAACCCACTTTTTAAATACTGTGGCCATTTTGAAGTCATAAGCATTCTTTTTTGTGCTCTTATTTTTAGAAAAGAACAAAGAATTTTAGTTTGTTCTCTTGGAGATTTGTGAATATCTTCAAATTTAATTAATAAGTATCTTTTCTTTTTATATTTTTTTCTTAATTTTTCATAAGTGTTTGCAGAGTCTACCCAATTAAATATACAATTTAAATATTTATACCCTTTAGAGAAAGTAAATTTTTTCCATGAGGAAAGGACCGCTCTAGGATCTCTGATAACATGTATTGCTACATTATTTTTATTAAATTTTAAAAAATTGTCTATATTATGCCATTCAAAATTTGCAAATTCTGCAATAATTTTTTTATCTTTAATTTGCCTCAACAAGTGTCTAAAAATTATTTCATAAATTTTTGCATAACTATTTGCTTTATTTTTTAAACACTCTATGTAAATTTTTTTAGTATTAATTTTAATATTATCTCTATATTTGAGCCTAAGAACTAAATCTCTACATACTTTGAAAATATTTTCTTTTTTTTTAATAGGATCATACTTTCCATGAAAATATCTAAAAAAATGCACAATATCAGTAAGCACAATAAGATCTTTATGAGTGCTTAATAAATTAGCTAATAAAGTTCCTCCAGTTCTCATTGTTCCAGTGCAAAATATATTATTTATTTTTGACATTTTGATATATTTATATTATTGTTCAATTATTGAACACTGTCAATGAAAGAATAAAAAAAATTCATGAAATTAGGAACAAAGGGCTCAACTTTAAAAAAAATTAAACTTAAAAAGTCAAAAATTCCCAGGACTTATATCTTCAAGGCTAATATTTTTGAAAAAAATAAAGAAAAATTTTACTTAATAATTAAAAAAAAGTTCAAAGAAAAAATAGCTTTAAGATCATCAAATTACTTTGAGGATAAATCTGAAAAAACTCTTGCAGGGAAATTTTTTTCAATTTTAAATGTAAATCCCAGTTCAAAGTACGATGTGATTAAATCAATAAATAAAATCATAAGATCATACTCTAAATATAAACATAAAAATAATGAAATACTTGTCCAGGAAATGGTGAGGAATGTAAAATATTCTGGTGTAATTTTTACAAAAGAAACTAAAAATGATAGCCCCTATATAAAAATAGACTACACAAAGTCTAATAATACTACTTTGGTAACAAGTGGAGTTACAAACCCAGAGACTTTTGTGTATTTTCGTTATTCAAAAATTAAACCAAAAGAAAAATTTTTAATAAAATTAATTAAATCAACTGAGGAAATAATTAAAATTTTTAAAAAAGATAATTTAGATATTGAGTTTGCAATTGACAATAATGATCAAGTTTTTATCATTCAGATCAGAGAACTTAAAACATATGGACCTAAAATAAGTTTCGACACGACTTCTAAATTAAAAAAACTTGAAAAAAAAATTGATAAATTACAAAATTCCCATGCTCACTTATTAGGTGGAACTACATATTTTGGAGTAATGCCTGACTGGAACCCCGCAGAAATTATAGGCTTCAGACCAAAACCTTTAGCTCTTTCATTGTATAAAGAATTAATTACAGATCATGTGTGGTCGAAAAATAGATTATTATTTGGATATAGAGATGTAACATCTAGTCATTTAATGACAACTTTTTTTGGGATACCTTATGTAGATTTAAGAGTTGATTTTAATTCGTGGTTACCTGCATCATTGTCAGAGAAAATATCTTCAAAATTAATAGATTATTATTTAAAAAAATTTAAAAGGCAAATACACTTGCATGATAAAATTGAATTTGATCTCTTATTTACATGTCTTAATTTAAGCTCAAAATCGAAATTAAAGAAATTAAAACAATATGACTTTAATAAAAATGAGATTTTTCAAATACATAAAAGTTTAGCTGAAATATTAAATTTAACCATAAAAAATTTTTCAATCTTAAAAGCAGATCTTAAAATTTTAGAGGAAAGATATGATCATATTAGCAGTTCAAAAATGTATACGATAGACAAAATTTATTGGTTAATTGAAGATTGTAAAAGATACGGAACCTATCCATTTGCTGGATTTGCTAGATGTGGTTTTGTTGCTATAGAAATTTTAAATTCTTTAGTTGAAAATAGAATTATATCTGAGGACCAAAAATCTAAATTTTTACAATCAACCAATACAATTACCTCAGATATGAAAAGTGAGTATAATAAACTTTCAAAAAGAGCTTTTTTAAGAAAATATGGACATATAAGGCCTAATTCTTATGAGATCACATCCTTAAACTATGAAAATGCTTATAATATTTATTTTTCCAAAAAAAAAATAGAAAAAAACAAAAAAAAAAGTATATATAATTTTGAAACAAAAATTATATCTCAGCTCGATAAATTTTTAAAATCTGAAAAAATTAATATCAACGCTAATAAATTTATAATCTTTCTAAAAGAAAGTATCAAATTAAGATAATACTCAAAATTCTTATTTTCAAAAAACTTAAACAAAATTTTAGAGCTAATTAAAATGATTTCAGAACGTAATGGGGTTAAAAGAGAAGAAGCAGCATTTCTAGAAATATCAGATATAATTAATCTTTATTACAATTTAGATGGCAGAGATTTATCTCTAATTTTCAAAGAAAAATTTAAAAAAAATAGAGAAATATACGAAAATAATTTAAAAATTTCCCTACCCGAGGTGATCTTAGATAAAAGGGATATCTATTTTTTTAAACCACTAAAAACAAAAATTAATTATATTGGAAATAAAATAGTCTACGGGCCTTCATGTGTATTGACAAAAGATAATAGAAAAAAAATTAATTTAGATAACAAAATAATCTTAATTGAAAACGCAGATCCAGGATATGACTTTATTTTTTCTCATAAAATTTTAGGTTTAGTTACAAAATTCGGGGGTATGAATTCACATATGGCTATAAGATGTTCTGAAAATAATATACAAGCAGCAATAGGTGTAGGTGAAAAAAATTTTAGCCTTTTATCAAAAGATAAAAAAATAATAATAAATGGTGAGAATCAAACAACAAAACCACTTATATGAAAAATATATTAATTATTCCAAAAGTTGAGAGCAAACATGATGAAAATTACTTATGTATCGATAGTAATTGGTTTATTTTTTTAAATAAGGTTTTCAAAAAATATCATTTAGAAATTGCTCCTTTTATTAGTATAAAACCAGATTTAATAATACTCTCTGGGGGTAATAACTTAATAAAAAAAAATTCAAAAAAAAATGATGTTTATAGAAATTATTTAAATTCTAAATTTTTAAATTACGGTATTCAAAATAATATTAAGATTATCGGTATATGTCTTGGAGCACAATTTATCGCAAAAAAATTTAAATCAAATATTTTTAAAATTAAAAAACATGTCGGTAAACATAAAATATTTTATGAAAAAAAACTATCTAAAAAAAAATTTCCTTCTAATGATATAGTAAATTCTTTCCACGATTATGGTGTTAATAATTTAGGAAAGAATTTAGTTTGTTTGGCTATTGCGCAAGATAAATCAGTTGAATTATTTTCTCATAAAAAATATAAAATTATTGGAGTTATGTGGCACCCAGAAAGATTTAAAAAAATTAGGAAAATAGATACAAGACTTTTTAAAGAAGATTTATGGAACTGATTATTTTGGCTTCGGGACGTGGAAAAAGGCTTTCAAGCGTAAGCGCTAAACCAAAATGCTTTGTGAAGGTTTTTGAAAAATCACTAATTGATCATTTGTCAGTGAATTTTAAAAAGTTTAGAAGAATTTTCATAGTTGTTGGCCATAAATCGTTTTTATTTAAAAATGTTAAATTTGAAAATTTAAAAATAATTAATAACAAAAGTTACAAGTCATCTAACATGGTGCAAAGTTTATATTGTGTAAAAAAATTTATTAAAGAAGATATCATAGTTGCTTATTCGGACATTATTTTTGATCCTAAAATAATTGATCAGCTTAAGTCACAAAAAACTTCATCATTAGCATTAAAAAAAAATTGGCTTTCAACTTGGAAAAAAAGAATGAACATGAATAAAATACTTAAAGATGCTGAAGCAATCCAATTATCAAAAAATAAAATATTAAGTATAGGAGAAAAAATTAAAACACTTCCAAAAGCTCAGTATATGGGTTTAATAAAATTTAAAAAAAAAGACTATAAATTATCAATGGAATTTTATAAAAAATTAAAAAATCCAAAAATAGATATGACCTCTTTTTTGAATCTATTATTAAAAAATAAAATAGTTAGCTTAGGTTATTTTTTGACAAAAAGATTTTGGTATGAAATTGATACCCCCAAAGACCTTGTTTCACTAAAAAGATTAAAAGCGAGTTTAAAATGGTAATATGGATAATAGGCTTATCAAGATCAGGAAAGACCACACTAGCTAAAGCTTTAATTAAAAAACTTAACAACAAAAAAAGAAGATTCGTACATGTGGATGGAGATGTAATTCGGACAATTTATAACGACGAACTTGGTCATACCATGAAAGATAGGGAAATAAATGCCGAGAGAATATCAAGACTAACTAAATATTTAGCTGATCAGGGCCTAAATGTTATTGGGTCTGTACTATCTAATTTTCCAAAATGGCAAACTTGGAATAAAAAAAATATCAAAAATTATAAGCAAATATTATTAAAAGTAGATTTTAATACTTTGTTAACTAGAGATACTAATCACTTATACAAAAAAGCACTAAAAGGTAAAATTAAGAATGTAGTTGGTTTTGATATTCATTTTAGAAAACCTATAAAATCAACTTTAGTAATTGATAATAATAAATACCTCAAAAATTTGAAACCTTTGGTAAAAGAGTCTCTAAAGAAATTAAGATTAAAATAACATGTTTTTTTTAATTATTCTTATATTTTTTTTTTTATTCGAAATTTTAATTTTTTTTTCATTAAAAAAATTTAAAAAAAGATTTCAATGGCTACTTACCAATGAAGATGAATTTCCTATTTTTGATAAAACTAAATTTCAAAATTTCAAAACTAACAGTTTTGACGAGAATCTAGGATGGAGACAAAGACTTGAAGGATCAGGATTTAATAATCGAAAAAAAAAATATTCAAATTCTATCAATAATCATAGAGTTTTATTAAATAAAAAAAAGATTAAGTTGATTTCTTCTTTTGGTGACTCTTATGTTTATTGTAATTACATAGACGATAAATTTACTTGGCAAGAACAAATATCACAAAAAAATAATTATAATATTGTAAATTACGGAGTAGCCAATTATGGGCTCGATCAGGCAATTCTAAAATATCAAAATACTAAATTAAGTAAAAAAACAAAAGTTGTTATAATGGGTTTTGTGCCTGAAACAATTGTTAGAATTCAAACAAGATGGAAGCATTATGTTGAATTTGGAAATATTAATGGTTTTAAACCTAGGTTTTATCTAAAAGGTAAAAAACTTTTTTTAAAAAAAAATCCTATTTCCAAAAAAACAACTATTAAAAATTTAAATAGTATTATCAAAAATTTAAGAGAAGAAGAAATATTTTATAAGAAAAAATTTCTCAAATATAAGTTTTCATTTCCTTACAGTTACTCATTTACAAGAAATTTTTTAGAAAATTTTTTAATATTTTATAATTTATTTCTTAAAGATTTATTCATTTTAATAGACAGTAAGAAAGTAGTATCAAAAATTGATGATAAACTTTTTAATATTATAATAAAGAGGAATATCAAAGAATCACACTTACTGTATAATGATGCAAACTCTGTAAAACTTTTATTACAATTAATATTAAAATTTAAGTCAGCTGCATTAAGAAGAAAACATGTGCCAATTATAGTAATTTTTCCTCAGCCAGATGATTTAAAACTAAAATCTTTTAACAACGTAAATAATTTTATAAATTTATTAGACGGCAAAATAAATTTTATTAATCTCTCTCAATTCATTAATAAAAAAAATTTAAATAGATATTACATGTTGGATAAATATGGTGGCCACTTTTCAAAACAAGGAAATAAAAAAATTTCAAAAATAATAAGTTCTTATTTGAAAAAAATAATTTAAGATTTTACTTTATTTTATTAATGATCTTAAGATAGAATTGTTTCTATCATAATTTATGAAATTTATTTTTTTAAATTCCTTTAAATAAATCTTTTTCCAGCTATTTGAGCTCAATTTTGAAACATAGTTGATAATCTTGTTACAAGAATTTTGTGAAATATCATTAGTCCAAAATGCCCCCCTTTTTGCTATTTTATAAGGCCAACAAAAATTTTTAGATTTTGTAGATTGATCAAAATCTATGTAGTTAAAAAATACAACTTTTGAACCTCTTGCTAGAGCCTCGTACCCGAGTGTTGAGGAACTTGAAATAATTAATTTCGCAGCATCACAATATTTATAAGATTTCATTCTATCATTTTTTAAAAATTTCCAATTGGTCTTATCAAATATTTCAGTAAAATATTGTTCTTCTTTTAAGGAATTATATTTTCCATATACCGTTAGGTGTCTATTATTGCGAATAGAGAAATTTTTCAATTTTTCTAAAAAAGTTCTTTCAGATGATATTATTCTTTGCCAATTGACTGTTTTTGTAAATTTAGATTTAACATCATGATCTCTCCAAGTTGAAATATAAAACATATCAAATTTTTTTTTTTTAAGATTGATATTGAACGCATTTGATCTGATAGATCCGATAACTCTTACGTTTCCATGTATAAACTTTTTATATTCTTCCCCAACTTTTTTATTAAAAACAAGCATTTCATCAACTTTATTAAATTTTTTACTTTTTTTTAATTCTTTAATTTTATCGAAAACATCTCCTCCAGCTTTAGTCCTGTTAGCTGCTTGGGCAAATATTTTTTTTGTATTTTTAGGCACTTTTAATTTGTAAAATATTGGATAATTGTCTGAAAAGGTAATTAAAATTTTAGGATCAACATATTCTATATAATCATTAAAGTAATTGAGACTTGAAAATCTAAATTTAAAAATTAATTTCAGGATTATTAAAAAATTATATTTTTTATGTCTTGAAAATAAAACTGTATATTGATTTTTATTTACATATTTTTTTAAGAAAAACTCTAAATTATTATCGAACAATAAAATTTTTTTCTTTTCTGGATATCTAAAAGAATAATCAGCAAAAATTAATATTTTTGAAAAATTTATAAACTTTTTGCATAAAATTTTTATTTTACCCATTTTTGATAAAGATTACTTTTTGTAAAAATTTAATTGTTTTTTATTTGACTCTCCTAAAGGTCTCTCATTTAAATAAAATAAATTTTGATCATTTTTTGCATCTTCTATGTATTTCCAGTCTTTGCGAAAATTTGATTTGAAGAATCTCGCATTCGCTGTCCTACCGTCGAATAAGATGATTGTACCTGGAGTTAAAAAGTTTTCAAAACTTAATACATCGGCATTCATCGGCATCATTTCGTAGTCTGAAATTGTTAAGTTATTTACTTTTCCTTTAATTTTAAATTGGTCAGGTCCATCCATGTAAATAAAGTCAGGATTAATTCTTGGATGATTTACAAAATAAGAACAAATCTGTTTATTATATTTTGTCATTTGATTTTCACTGAAATAAAAAAAAGTATTATTTTTTTTACTTTTATAATATTTCTTAATTCTATCTTTTGAAATCTTTAAGTATTTTTTGACGTTATCTATAACTGTTACTGTAAATTTATTTTTAAATCTTAAATTTTTAACTTGAAGTTTATATTTTAATTCATTTTTTTTTAATGCATTTGATATGACTAATGTAGACCATCCAGTGCCGTACTCAAGAACTTTTATGCGCTTATTCAAAATAATAAATTGATGCAATCTGTATAAGTCTTTGAGCTCAGGCTTATACAAACTTTTTGAAAATCTTAAATCTTTTGGTTTATCACTTAAAGTGCTTTTTTTTTTTACCAAAATTTCTAATCCATTTCTTACGAAATATTTCTTTATTTCTGCTAATGATTTATTTTTAGGTAATTTTATAGGTATTTTCAGCTCGAGCTCCTCCAAAAGTGAATTTAAATTTAGTGTAGTTTAATTTTTTTTTTTCAAGATGTGCTATAGATTTTTTTAAATTTTTGCTTACCATTAAAAAAAATCCGCCTCCACCCGCACCAATTAATTTGCCCCCAATGAAACTTTTTTCCTTTAATAATTCAATATATATTTTATCAATTTTAGAATTAGACATTTTTTTTGACAATTTCTTTTTAAGTTTCCAGTGATAGTGAAATATCTCTCCGATCTTTTGGTAATCCCCTCTTTTTAGAGAGTCTCTCATCAGAGGAACTAAAGATTTAATTTCATCGTATATCGTTATTGTATTTTTTAAGTTTGTTCTTTGAGAAGAGATTATTTTTGATGAATTCCTTAACTCATTTGTAAAGACAAGAATAAATTTTTTTTCTAGTTTGACAATAGATTTTTTTTTTACGTTTATTGAATTTGAAATAAAATTGCTCTTTTTATTAATGTTTATAAGTTGTATTCCTCCATAAGAGGCGATGATTTGATCTTGCCATCCGCCAGCGTATTTTAAAATTTTTCTTTCTATCAAGAAGGCAATTCTAGCTATTTTTGATTTACTTATTTTTTTTTTTTGAAGGTTGAAATAGCTTTTATAAGTCCCACTATTAAAGCGCTGGATGAACCTAGTCCAGAACTTGTTGGAAGTGTTGAAAACGTGCCAATTTGAATTTTTTTTTTTATATTAAAAAATTTTAATACTTCACGAATTATTTCATGTTTCACTTTATTAATATCGTTAGAAAATTGAGTCGTTGTTGTTTGAACTAGTATTTTGTTATCTATAGGTCTGTCAGCTAGTAATACAAATACAAATTGATTAAAAGTTGATGAAATTAATTTTCCACCTCTCCTCCTGTAATAGAAATCTAAGTCTGTCCCTCCTCCAGCTAGAGGAATTCTAAACGCTGTTCGAGTTATAATCATTTATAAATTCAAATTTTAAAACCGGCTTTTTTCGCATCATTATAAAAACCTTTAACTGTATCTAAAGAAAATTCTTCAGGAGTTTTTCCAAATAAACTTGTTTTTTTTACTAGGTCTGGCGTCATTGTTATTATATCAGCTCCTGACTTTTCCGAAGTAATAAGATCATAAGCCATTCTACAGCTTGCCCATAATGATAAGCATTTGGAATTGGAATGTATATAATCTGACATTTCTTTAAATAAAATTGAAGCGTCCAAACCAATATCGTAAATTCTTCCGGAAAATATTGATAAAATATGTTGCTTATCTTTGATTTCTTTTAAAATATTTTTTATTTGTTCTAGAGTAAATATGGCAGTAATATTTAATTTTATTCCATCTTCAGAAAGTCTTTTAATAAGTTTTACAGTGCTTTCTCCATTTGTGTAAGTTATTGGAATTTTGACATATACACTGTCTCCTAATTCATTTATTTTTTTGGCTTGCTCCAAACAATTTTCAAAATCATCTGCAAATACTTCTATTGAAATAGGTTTATTTTTCGTTTCTTTTAATATCTTTTTGGAAAATTCTATATAATTTGTTGCACCTAATTTTTTAAACAAAGAGGGATTAAAAGTGAAACCGTCAAATTCTAAAAAATTTTTAATATCGTTTATTTCTGGTCCATCAACATAAATTTTAACCTTAGGCTTATTCATTGGTAAATTCTCCTTCTAAACATACACATATACAATGTAGAATTGACATGTGAGCTTCCTGAATAAAAGCTGTGCTGTTATTCTTTACAACTATACTTATATCGGAGATATCTTTTAGAATCCCTCCACTTTTACCAATTAACGAAATAACTTTAATTCCCATTTTTTTTGCTAATTCAGCTGCATGAACCAGGTTCATTGAGGTGTTTGCTTCTCTATTCCCACCGCCAGTAGATAAAAGTACTAACAAGTCCCCTTTTTTACCATTCGCTTCAACTTGTCTTTTAAAAAAAGTTTCAAAACTGAAATCATTAGACCAAGCTGTTATAGCGGCCGAATGATTAGAGAGACATTCCGCGGCAATGGGTTTACGTTTTCTATCTTTAAATGTGCAGGTTAATTCACCAGTAAAATGTTCTGCGTCGGCACAGGATCCTCCGTTTCCTGCAACCATTACTTTATTATTTGTTTTTTGAGACTTAACAATCGCTCTTACTATTTCTATGATTTCATTAGAATGATCTTGAAGATCTTTTATAGTTTTTGAGCTATTTTGAAAATGTTCAGTAATTAATTCTTTCATATCAGATAATTTTTATTTATTAGGTATTTTGCATATAGAAAATCTTTTCTATCATCAATATCAACATACATTTGATCAACCAGAAAGGGAATTGTTTTTTTTCCATGAGTAGTTTTGTTTAACTCCAAATTCTTTTTACTAATTATATCTATTAGCCCGTTCGGAATATAAGTTTTCTCGTATGATTGTCTTGGCATATTTAATTTATTTAAATCAAAATCTCTTTTTTTTATTGAACATAGCTTTCCATTGATTATTCTCATCATCTTGTACGCTGGCTGTCCCATTTGTGATACTGATCTCATTGATTGGAAATTGTTTTTTTTCTTTTTAAAAAAATATTTTACACCTCTTTTTATAACATTATTTGTTCTAAATGGTACTACAGGACTTAGATGTGCAAAAAAATTGGGGAGGTCTATTTTTTTCTTCTTAAAAAAATTTAGCATATAAACATAAAGATCATTGTCCGTAGATTTATCTAGAGATATTTTTTTTGGTCTTATGAAAGGTATTTCAGCTCCATATTTTTTTGCAATCCTAGCGTATTTTAAAGAATCCGTTAAAACCAAAATCTTTTCAAAAATTTTACTTTGTAGTGCACTTTTTATTGTATAAGCAATTAACGGCTGATTGTTTAAATAAATTATATTTTTATTCTTTAAATTTTTTGACCCTGATCTTGCTGGTATTATAGCCCAAATTTTGTTTTTCTTCATTTTATTTTTTTGAATATATTTAAAATTTTTTTGTGCAATTTTTTATTAGCCGAAACTATTACGTCTCCTTTGTCTAAATCTTCCTTTCCCGACCAATTGGTTATTACTCCTCCAGATTTTTTGATAATTGGAATTACAGGTTTAATATCGAAAGGTTTTAAATTGGCTTCTATGATAATATCAATTTTTCCCTCAGCTAATCTACAATAATTATATGCATCAGCACCTGTTATCTTAAAAAAATTTCTATAATTTTTAAAAAATTTTAAAAATTTGTAATTCTTAAATGTATGAAGCGTATTGGTCACGAGCTTACTATTTTTTAATTCCTTTTTTTTGGAAGTAAAAATTTTTTTTATTTTTCCTTTCTGAAAAACAAAAGAATTATTGTTTAACGTATAATAATATTTATCCAATTCCGGGAAGTAAGCAAATCCTAAGGAATCAACTTGTTCTATCTCTAATCCTATTAAATTTGAATATGTGGGCATTCCAATAATAAAAGATTTTGTTCCATCAATTGGATCTATAATCCATTTAAATTTTTTATTTCTTGTAACAGTTTTTCCTTCTTCACCATCAACCTGATGGTCAGGAAATTTTTTTAAAATTATTTTTGTTAATTCCTTTTGAATTTTTAAATCATAATAAGTTACCGGATCGAACTCTCTAATTGATTTTGATTTTGATCCTATGCTTTTTGACCGTCTTAATTTTTTAGCTACTTTTCCTAAATAAGGCGCTATTTCTTTTAAAATAAATTTTTCATAGACAGTTGTACTATAATTCATAAGATTCTTTTTTGTTCAATATTTGAACATTAGACAAAATTATAGTATATATCAATTTAAATTCGAGGATATTTTAAAATTTTTTAAAATAATCAAGATTTATGAATATATTGTTTTTAGGACTTGGATCTATTGGGCAAAGACATTTGCGTAATATTTACAAAATAAGTAAAAAAACTAAGTTTTTCGCAATCAGAAAGAAGTTCTTCACGCCACTTCTAACCAATAAAAATAAAGCTATTAAAGGTATGGTAGAAAAAAAATACAAAGTAAAAACATTTAAAAGTTTAAATGAATTTAAAAAAAATAAAATTAAAATTGATGCAGCTTTTATTTGTACACCCTCTAAATTTCACATTGACGAAGCATGTTGGCTAATTAAAAATAATATAAATGTATTTGTGGAAAAACCTCTTGGATCAAGTCTTAAAAATCTTAATAAACTTAAAAATTTGATAAAAGTGAAATCAAAATTAATAAATATGATGGGTTACCAATTAAAATTTAATCCCATAATTCTAAAATTAAAACAAGTCATAAAAGATGGTTCAATTGGACAGATATACAATGTATTCATTAGTCACGGTGAACATATAGATGATTTTCATCCATACGAAGGCTACAAAAACTCGTATGCTGCTAGAAAGGAATTGGGGGGAGGAGTTGTCTTAAGTCAAATTCATGAAATAGATTATTTGTTATTTCTTTTTGAAAAATACAATTTTAAAATCATTAATACTATCACCTCTTATATTTCGGACTTAAAATTAAATGTTGAGGATAATTCAATATCAAATTTTTTATTAAAGAAAGGAAACAAGAGAACAATCTGCACTATGTACCTAAATTTTTTTGAAAAACCCAAAAGAAGACAAATATTACTTATAGGAAAAAAAGGTAAAGTAAAATGTGATCTCAATAAAGGGTATATCAGAATATTTAAAAAAAACACCGTTAAAGAATTTAAATTTAAGTTTGATAGAAACGATATTTTTATAAAACAAGTAAGATACTTTTTAAATAAAGTTAAACATAAAAAAAAAGTTGAAAAAAAGTATGACATTTCAAATGGCATCAAGTCTTTAGAAATTGCTTTAAAACTTAAAAGGAAATTTATATGAAAATATTAAAGAAAAGTAATAAATTAATCTTTTCATATGTTATTGGAAGATTTTCAAAAAAAGTCGGCGAAAAATTTCAACACTTTCCAATAGATAGTTGGCAAAAAGATTTAACCATTGCAAAAAAATTTGGCTTTAACGGTGTTGAATGGATTATATCAGACTATTCCAACCCTATATTTAATGAAACTTTTTTAAACGAAATTAAAAAACATCTTTTAAAAAAAAAATTAAAAATTTCTTCAATATCATTAGATCTTATTATGGCCGAACCTTTGCATAATATGCCTAAAACGAATCTTGAATGGTTAATAGCAAGGATAAAGCTTATACAAAAAAAATTTGAAATTAAAAGAATAACAGTACCCATAGAAGAAGGGGCGAGATTTAAAAATAAAAAAGAAAAAAAAGAGTCAATTAAAAAATTGAGTTTTATTCTAAAAAAACTTAGTCAAAATTCAAAAATAGCGATTGAAACAGACATTTCTCCAAAAAAATTGGTCGATTTTCTCAAGTCTAAAAATTTTCAAAAACTAGGATTATTAGTCGATTTAGGAAATGTTCGGGCAAATGGATATAAAATAAATGAATATTTTAATAATTTTAAAAATAGAATTTACGGGTTTCATATTAAATATAGAAACAAAAACCATGGAAAATCAAATATAATACCAAGGGAATTTAAAGAGCTAGAAGAATTAAAAAAAAATATAGGGAGTTTTAATAATTTACAAGATATAACATTCCAAACATTTAGGTCTGAAAAAAATTATATAAATGATATGAAAAAATCTATAAAAAGTTTTAATGAAATATTTTCAAAATAAAGCTGCTTTGATAACTGGTGCAGCTGGTCTTCTTGGATACTATCATTCAGAGGCCTTAGCGGAAAATGGTTTTGATTTAGTTTTAATAGATATTAATAAAACAAAACTAAATAATACTGCATCAAAATTAATCAAAAAATATCCATCTGTTGAAATTTTTACAAAAGTTTGTGACATCAGATTTGAAAAAAATATAAAAGTTTTAAAAAAAACTCTAGATAAAAAAAATATTCATATTAATTGTTTGATAAATAATGCCGATGTTAACCCAAGTATGATGGGTAATAATAAAAAATCAAAAATCGAAAATTATAGCTCTACAAGACTTTTGTATGAGATTAATGTAGGGGTAATTGGAACATTTAATTGCTGTAAAATATTTGGAAGCGAGATGGCGAAAAATAATGAAGGTACAATAATAAATATCTCGTCTGACCTAGGTATTAGTGCACCAGACCAGAGAGTTTATCATAAATCTGAAAATATAAATAATGTAAAAAATTTTAAACCAATTGGCTATACAATTTCTAAACATGCTATTAGTGGTATAACAAAATATCTATCGACCTATTGGGGTCATAAAAATGTAAGATGTAATACTCTTGCTCTAGGAGCTGTTTTTAATAATCAGCCTAAATTTTTATTTAATAATGTGAAAAAAAGAATTCCATTAAATAGATGGGCTAAGAAAACAGAATATAAAAAAGCTATTCAATTTCTTGCAAGTGAAGAAAACTCCTATATGACTGGTCAGACGCTTACAATCGATGGAGGTAGAACAATATGGTAACCAATTTTAAAACTAAATACTTAAATAATTCTAATGATCCTTATTTTATTTCAGAAATAGGGATAAATCATAATGGAATACTTTCTTTGGCTTTGCAAATGATAAAAGAGTCAAAAAAAGCCGGTTTTAATGCAGTGAAATTTCAAAAAAGAAATGCAAATGATCTTTTAAATTTTGGCATTAAAACAAAAAAGCCAATCGGATATTTGAGTAAAAGTAAAAATGATATACCAAAAAAATCTGTAAGGTTTGGTAAATGGGTTTATCCTGATGTAAGACTAGAATTAAAAGATAAAGATTACAAAAAAATAAAATCTTATTGTAAAAGCCTAAAAATCGACCTTATAATTACTCCTTGGGACGAAAAAAGTATGGATTTTGTGAAAACTGTTGGGGTGAAGGCAGTGAAGGTAGCAAGTATTGATGCTAATAACTTTCATTTCTGTGATTATATCGCGAGGCAAAGACTGCCTACAATTATAAGTACCGGTATGTGCACATATGATGAATTAAAAAAAACTAAGAAAATTTTTCAAAAATACAAAACTCCACACATGTTTTTACATTGTACATCTTCATATCCATCCGAAGAAAAAGATAAAAATTTATTATGTATACCTGAATTAAAAAAAATATTAAAAACAGAAGTAGGTTTTTCTGGACATGGTAAAGGTATGGCTGGTTCTGTTGGTGCTGTAGCACTAGGTGCAACTGTAATTGAAAAACACTCTACTTTGAATAAGTTTATGGCTGGACCAGATCATGCTGCGTCTCTAGAATTTGATGATTTGAAAACTATGATTAATCTAGCAAAAAAAGTGAAGACCAGTCTAGGCAAGCCAATAAAAAAACTACATAAATCTGAGAAAATCCTTCAATCAATTCTTTCGCGAAGAATTGTTGCAAGAGAAAAAATAAAAAAAGGACAAACTTTCAGCTATAAAAATATAAAACCGGTGCTTGTATACAAAAGCTACGGTTTAAAAACAAATGAAGTCCTAAAAATTATCAACAAAAAAGCTAAAAAAGATATTTTAAAAGGACAAATCATTACTTTGAGAAATATCTAAATTTAAATTATAAAAATTTTTTTCAGTGCATAAATCAAGCCAATTGAGCTATTAGTACTGGTCAGCTACACGCGTTACCGCGCTTCCACA
>MDTA01207820.1_pt1 | contig 33791 bp, 48 predicted proteins | sample 811151 | NCBI WGS metagenome assembly MDTA01 (sample SAMN05326648, study PRJNA326480) | marine metagenome | isolation source: seawater | place: Indian Ocean: South | collected 2010
AATGTTCGTTCTGAACTACAGCTATTACGATGTCGAAGAATATGCGGTAGGCACTACTGATTATGTTAATCAAATGACATCAACCGAACTAAATGCCATCAACGATGCGTCACAGATAACACTCGGCACAGCATTAGACTTGGCAACGATTATCTACTATGCCAGTGGTGCAGACACGCCCACTTATAGTGGGACTGCTATCAACTACGATGCTAATGTTATCAACCAAGGTGCTCAACTAGGTACGGATTACACCTACGATGCTCCTGCCCAGAATAAGGTTCGAGTAACGAGTGTCAATGCGGTTAACTTAAAGATTAGAGTTGTGTAATGAATGAATGTTTTTATATTGATACTAATTATAGGAGGTGTATCCGTAATATCTGATTGCGATGGCGGCTTGTGTTTCCAAGAAAAAACAACTTGCGAAAAGTTTGCTCAAAGAATAATCCTTAATTCAGTAAATACAAACATAACAGCCATGTGCAAGAGGATTGAGCCATGATAGGTGAAGCGTTATTGGCAATAAAGGCGCTAGATTCTGCATATTCCCTAGTTAAAAATTCTATTGACCGAGGCAAGGAAGTATCGGAAATGGCTGGCGAAATAAGTAAATTTATGAACGCCAAAGCCAATGTTGAAAAACAAATGAAAAAAGCTCATGCAGAAGGTAAAAGTGATTTATTAGAAGGTTCTGCATTAGAGGAAGCAATAACATTAGATGCACAAGAACAACGGATGGAACGCATGATGGCCAAAATCGCGGAACATTATCGTGTTAAAGGACAAACACACCGATGGGGAAAAATTAAGCAAAATGCGGCTAAAATACAGGCTCAAAGAGATAAAGATGCACAAGCTAGGCTAAAAGCAGCAGGAGAGCAAGATGCATTAGTAAAAGATATATTTACTGTTTTCGCAGTAGTTATGGCGGGTATGTTTGTAGCTGGTATAGTGTTATATTTAGTTATAAACGCTGGAGCTGAATAATGAAATTAGACCCTGTATTACTTAACATGGCTTGTTCATGGAGTATGAAGGCTTATAAAGAAAATGTAGAAGATGCGATTAAAATAGAAACAAAATGGAGTAGTACAACAGCTTATATCGCAAAACGTAAGACAATAGATGTAATAGCATTCAGAGGCACTGAACAAAAGCTAGATTGGTTTACAGACGCATTAGTTATACCAGTACCCTATGCAGGTAGAATGTGTCATGGTGGTTTTACACTAGCTCACAAATCTATATGGAAAAAAGTCCTAGAACACGTTGATTTGGAAAAACGTACATTAATAACAGGACATTCATTAGGTGGCGCATTAGCGGAATTATCCGCTGCTAAGTTGTGGAAAAAGCATAACAACCTCAACATAATCACTTTCGGCAAACCAAATACTTTTTTTAAAGGCTTTAAAAAGCCTATGACTACGCTCGATAATCAAATATCTTGCGTACAGGGGTCTGACCTTGTAGCAAGAATACCACGTCTATGTTATGGACCTAGTAAATCGCAAACAATGTTATACTTTGCAAATACAGGTATAGATTTTGTTAATCCTGATAAACTGACCAGAGATGAGGACAGACGTATAAAAGATGCGTTATCCGACCATTTTATGGAAGGTTATAAACAAAGATTGATGAAGTTTTTAGAGGAACAAGATAAAAAACCAAACAAAAAATTAGGTGAAGAATTGCTAGAAACCAAATTTAGAAAGAGGAAACGAAATGCTTAGAGTTGCTGCGTTGTGTTTACTAATGGCTGGCTGCACAGTCTCTGAAGAGATGATAGCGAATAAACAGCTATATTGCAGTCAAATATACAAATCAGTACGCGCAGTTGGTAGAGCGGCCACACAGGTAACCACAGGAATAGCTATACCTGACGTATGCAACACGATAGATGAGATTGTTGAGGAAGATGCTGAAAAAAAGTAATTAACGAAATAGAGGCACTGATTAAAGTGTATTTGTTACTACAATGAAATTAGGTGGTCTTCTCAAGAGTCTAGCACCGACAATAGCCTCATCAGCTGGTGGTCCTATGGCTGGCATGGCGGTCAAAATGGTCGCTAAAAAATTAAATATGCCAGAGAATACAACAGCTAATGAGATTGAAGATTTAATAGAGCGAGAACCAGAAAAAGCAGTATTAGTAAAACAGGCAGATAAAGATTTTTCAGACCGAATAAAAGAAATGGAGATTGATTTAGAATCCTTTAAGACAGAAGTACAAGACCGACAGCACGCCAGAGAAACATTTAAAAACGATTGGACACCTAAAGTTTTTGGAATATTGGCGTTAATACTATATGGGGCGTATGTAATGACCGTGACACTCATGCCTCATGATGCTAATGACGAGACAATTATTTCATTAGTATTAGGTCAATTATCAGGAATATTAGGCACAATGGCAGCGTTTTGGTTTTCAGGTTCATCTACAAATAATCGGTAATTATGGATAAATTAATAGAACAATTGAAACGACACGAAGGCGTTAAAACACACGTTTATAAGGATATTAATGGCCTCGAGCATATTGGAGCAGGCAGAAATATCTCTGCTAGTGGCATGGGGCTAAGTCATGAAGAAATAGATTATTTACTATCTAACGATATTCTGAGGTGCATTAAAGAGTTAAGTGCAGAGTATTCTTGGTTTGGAAACCTAGATGAAATAAGGCAAGAGGCGATAATAAATATCTTTTTCAATCTTGGGGCTACAAAATATCGTGGATTTAAGAAGGCCAACGCAGCGATGGAGGCAGCAGACTATAAACTCGCAGCAACTGAGTTTTTAGATAGCAAATGGGCGAGGCAGGTGGGTTCTCGTGCTTTAGAAATTACAGACATTATTCGTACAGGTGAATATGTCTAAACCGTACATTTTTACGGCTTCTGTAGCAAAAATAATTGATGGAGACACTATCGATGTTACAGACATTAATCTTGGTTTTGGTATCGTTTTTAGGGGTACTGATAACGGTTATATGCGTATACGCCTTTACGGGATTGATACTGAAGAATCTCGCACTAGAGATGTGGAGGAAAAGAAATTCGGTTTATCCGCAAAAGAATTCAACAAATCGTTTTGTCCGGTAGGTAGTGAGGTAATTTTACAAACGCACGAAAAAGGTAAATACGGTAGATGGTTAGCAGATATAAAAGTAGGTAATAAATGGCTGTGTAAAGAGCTAATAAAAAACAATTATGCAGTTGAATATTATGGACAATCGAAAAAAGACATAAAAAAAGCACATTTAGAAAATAGAAAAAAAGCTATAATTTTAAATGAAACTCCTAATTGCTATCTCATAAAATCTTCCACTAAAACACAAAAGGCGCGTATTAGACCGTGTCGCTAGGCAATACGTTTTTGCTCCTTTTTAATTTTTGCATTTAAATCCGCTATCATTTCCAAATAATCAGCCTTATACATTTTAATCGGTTTTTTCTGGTGGGCTAACATTCTTTCAACTTTTTCGTGACCGTATTTATTTTGCATAAATATAGTGTATTTCTGTGACGCTGTGCCATGTTTCATGCCAAAATTATTACAGCCATGGCATTGAGCATGAATATTGCAACCGTAGTTATCACAAGATTCATAGCGTAGAGCATGATAACTACTAGCACCTTTTGGGATAAAGTGGCCACCAGCGATTAATTTATAATGCTTAATTGTTCCACATGAAACACATACGCAATAACCGTTATCGTCAGCTGCTTTTAGTCTCGCTAGTAATTGCGCTAGTTTTAATGCTTTTGGTCGTAGTTTCTTGGCATCCATATCTGTCTGGGAAAGGTACATCAATACCTGTGTTTTGCATACACCATAGGTTTAATATTTTATGAATTTCACTAATTTCTACAGTAGTAGCATCAGCAGTCGATTTTTTGCCAGTTTTTACCTCGAGTATAGGTTTAAATAGACCCTCTTTAATACTATGTGCAGTCCAATTTAAATCTACTTTGCTGAATATTTCATGCTTTTGTGTGTAGCCAGCATCATTAAAGGCCTCCGCTAGCAATTCAAAATATTTATGAATAGCTGAATTTTGTGTAGTGGTTCTAGTTTTGTAATTCTTCATCTATTTCTGCCACTAGGTCTTTTTTAAATGTCACAGGGTCTTTTTCACCTAATTTAATAAATTCCGGCATAGATAGGTTAAAAATATTGGTTAATTTAATGGCGTGAGATACAGAGATATCCTCTGATTTACGGTAGTATCTAAATAATTGTTTAGACACGCCTAGTTGTTTTGCAACCTCAACAGACTTCATGCCAGTAATAGTTTGTGCATTTTCTATAGAATGACCTATATTTATGTTGCTATTCATTTCATCCTCCATTATATTGATTATGCTTGTTAATACAGGTCATTTTGATTCCTCCTTTTAGAGCCTCTGCTTGCAGGGGCTTTTTTAATGGTGGCGGTTTTCGACCACACTAACCGCCAAAGTGCTAGGAAAGGTCTATGATTGGCCTTTGGTCTAAAACGGTATGTCATCATCAAATGAATCAAATTTAGCTATATCGTTGTTGCTTGCTTCTTTGACTTCATTATTGCTATTGGTATTTTTGCTGTCTAGCATTTGCATATCATTTACTACTATTTCAGTAGAATATTTTTTTACTCCATCTTGCTCATAGCTGCGAGTTTGTAAACGACCTTCTACATATAGCTTAGAACCTTTATTAACGTACTTGGCTGCAATATCTGCTATTTTGTTAAAAAATACACATCTATGCCATTCTGTCTTTTCTTTTTTGTCTCCTGTGTTTTTGTCTTTCCATTCATCGCTTGTTGCTATAGATAAATTCACTACTTGATTGCCATTAGGCATTGTCCTTATGTCTGGGTCACTACCTACATTACCTACTATTATTACTTTATTAACTCCTCTGCTAGCCATGTTTATTCCCCTTTTTGCTTATATATTAGTTGTTTACGTTCAATTATCTTTTCTTTATCGGAATTACTGTACTGGTCAAATAAGTTATATATACCGAGTAACGTGTCTATACATACTTGCTCTAACTCATTAAATAATTCTTGTATGCTCGTTTCTTCCTCGTACGCTCGTAGGCAAAATGATTTTTCATAATCTTTATGATGACTGAAAAAATCCCAATATTCACAACCGCATACGTACATATTACCTACAACTTGTAGCAAATAGTTTGACGGTATTTTTTTGTCCTCTAAATAGCCTAAATGCGTGTAAGGTCTAGGGCTTTTTATTTCTACACCTCCCACCAGTTTGTTATTTTTAAAGACTAAACCGTCAGGACTGCAGCCAATTTTATTGAACGGTGCTATATGTGCTAGCTGTTCAAATTCTTTGGTTACAAATCCCACCTCTTTAACTACACCTTTTTTATGGTCTAAATCAGGGTGATAAATAGTAGTCATATCTAGCCCTTCTGCGTAACGTGTGCGCCCTTCTGCTTCTCGTAACTTGCCTTCCTCCATATCTTCATTGGTATAACTTTCAAAGTGTTCGTAGCGAATAAGCTCGTCAGCCAGTTTTTTAATGGTTGATTTAACCTGTGCGCTTCTTTTGCCTTGAGTCGTTAATAATGTGTTAAAAGTACCTGCACTTGGTACACCTAGTTTTATTTCAAACCATTCTTCTGTCCCTTGGACAATTTGCTCATATATCATCGCAAATACTCCAAAGGCATTTTTGTACCCTGATTTTGTGCCTGTAGCCCAATAATAAAACCATCATCATTTGTATTTGCTACCCATTGCCAAGATTGTGGGTATATGCGTTCTTGTGTTTTTACAATTATTTTAGGAAGCCTATATAACTCCCTGCCAATACCCCAATTAGTACAGGCTCGTTTAAATGAATCACTAGCAGCACCCTTTTCAGAATGTTGTGTGGATTCTTCACCTACATCTTCTTTCCATACCCACTCATTACCAATTTTTATGCCTACTTTGCAAAAATTAGTACCTTCAATTTTAGTATGGCATCTTTGCCAATTTTCTGGCCCTACTACACTGTCTAATCGAGTCATGTCAATACGTGCAGTTTTGTACGCTAAAATAAATTGTCCCATTTGGTTTTTATGGCCTACCCTGAATTCTATGTCATTAATATCTAAGGGTTTGCACAACTCAGACAGGTCTAATATTTTCCTACGTGTTAATTCACTTACTTCTTTTTCGATGTCATTCATAATTTCTCCTAAATAGCTCGTTATTAAAGTTTTCATCAATTTTTTGCCAAATTTCTTCTTTGTTTATATCCCATAAAATAGGATGTACAGCGGCACATATTGCGTCAGCTTTTTTACAACCTTTGTAGGTATAGCCGTATTTAGCTATACATTTATTGTATAAAGTGACCAATTCAGTTTGTGCAGCTACTTCTAATTTCAGCTGCATACCTCTAATGGTGTCTAATTTTTCACTTACTGTGCGCCCAATATCCTCAATATTGATGCTTTCTTTGTGTTCATTAATCTTTGTGGCTAAAGCCTCATTTTTTAATTTTAGAAATTCGTAATTAGTCATTATTTTTCTCGATAACTATTCGTAATCTTTCAAATACACGTTTTTCGTAATATTCCCAATCGTCTTCCGTATCTAGCATTTCTTGTCGTGCTTCTAAAAATTTAGTAGGGTTTTTTTGAAATACTTCTACAAATTTATCCGCTAATCTAATTATTTCTTTGCGATGACTAGCATAGACACCAGCTTTAATTTTTGGGTCTTGCATTAATTCATCAACGCCTTTTTTAACGCCTGCCATGGCTTCCGCTATACTTACTTTGTCGGCATCTTTTAGGTCCATCTCTACCTTTGGTTTGTTCGGCATATCTATAATTAATCTTGGCATAATTTTTTCCTATTTATGTGGTAAAACTGCACTTTACTTTATTATGGGGAAAAAGTAAAATTTATTTTCACTCAATAATGGAGGGGTCATGCATTACTACAAACATAATATTAAAGATTTTAATGCTCATACGGCACATCTAACACGGTTAGAGAGGGACATATATCGCCAAATGATAGAAATGTACTATTTAACTGAGGAGCCTTTAATTGGTGATAAAGCCATTTTGTACAGAAAATTAAGTATTAGAAATGAGGAGGAAAAAGAGGCAGCAGACCAGATACTAAAAGAATTTTTCAGTAATCATCCTAAATATGATTTCGATAAAAGGAATACTACTAAAAACTTTGGTGTCTATCATCATTCAAGATGTGATGAAGAAATAACAACCTATAGAAATCGTACCACTAAAGCGAAAGAAGCAGCAAAAAAGCGTTGGGATAGCAAAGGTAATGCGAACGCATTGCCAACCACTAACCATAAACCACTAACCATTAAAAAGATGGAAAAGCCAACCATTGCAGATGTTATAGGTCATATTCAAGACCTAACTACACAACCACAAGCAACTGCTCAAGAATTTATTAATCACTACAATTCTGTAGGCTGGGTAGTTGGTAGAAATAAAACACCTATGAAATGCTGGAAATCAAGCGCGACACAATGGGTTAATCGAAAAAAAGGATGGGAAGAAGATGAAAAGAATAGGCGAAATAAAACTGGACAAACTAAACAAGAAAAACGAGACGAAGCCCTCATACAACTTCAATGAGGGTGATTTTGCAAAGGGAATAAGAATTTTACAGTCGTACGGCATAATTCACTGGGAATTAATGCAAAATGACCGCAGAACAATCGAATTTCAAACGTGGTATAGCGCAATAGCCTCTAAATACACCTCTGAGGCCTTTTTTAAGGCTGTTAAAGCGATTGAAAAGCATAATGGGTATATGACACTAGGTAAATTAATTGAGTACTGTGAGGCGTCTAAACCGCTTAAATACGCAAAATTAGAGCACAACCCGAAAATAATGGAAAAAAGTAAATTAAAACAAAAATTGGCGGAATTACGAAAACAGCTAAATATGTAATAAATGTAAAAAAATACTTTACTCCAAGGTGGAGCCAGTTATTATGGCCATATCAACAATATAGGAGAAAATAAAATGATACATAAATACTGGAACATGATAGTTGGCTCAGACATTTATCCACATGAAATTGTTAATGTAATTAGCGATAAAACTTTAGAGGTTAGGCGAATGGATGCCGAGCAGCTATCGGCAGCTTACGAAGAAAATCAAAAATGGAAATGTACCAGTAACCCAGAAGCAGCCATTTTTAGAATTAGAAAAAATAAAGATGGTTACTGGAGAGATTCATCAAAATGCACTTTCATAGAATCACAAACTCCTCGCAGACATCACGATTATTCATTTTAACTTTAAATTAAAGCACAAGGATGTGCATAGCCGGAAAGCAAAAATGAAATACGAAATAATAGCCACTGGAAAGTACGATAAACATTTAAAGTTTAAACCTTGCCAGTATGAGCAAGTCATAACAGTTATGCTCAAATTGTTGGAATTAAAAAAAGACGATGATGAAGATGTTACGTTTTTTTTAAAAGGCAAAAAATCAACAGCCCGAGCACTTTTAAAGGCAGCTGAGGCTGATAAAAATGTTTATTGGGACAAAAAAAATAAAACGCATAAAAAAATATGGGTAAACACAGGTGTTACTGGTTTTGTTAAAAAGCCAGTATGGGTTCGGAAATAAACTATATAGGAAATAAAAAAAAGGAGAATGATGATGAGTAAAGATAAAAAATACCTAGTATGGGTAGACATAAAAGCAACATTAACGCTGGAGGTTAAAGCTGAAAGGTTGCACGAAGCAAGAACGAAGGCCGAAAAATTAGCGAAAGAGCATCTGGCTATATATTCGCTAGACGAACAATTTCCCAAAGACCTCAAAGCCCTTATTTCTCATGCTTCTTACTATGCGAGTGGAGGGGAAGAAATCGAGGCAAACTAACGAAACGATAGGAGAACTATGATGATTTGGATTAAAAAAAGAAAAAATTACTGCGATGTTTTTAACTCGATACCGCGAGAAGAGGTTAATGCCATTCTGGACGAAGTACAAGGAGCAAAAGAAATTCCTTTTGTACGACTAAGTAAAAGCCATATATTTATCAACGCCATCTCTGTACCAGACACTACTAAGAAAACAGATTATAAATTTGATGTAGAGGAATACAGGGAAGATGACCTTAGACCATTAACCTCACGAGATTTAAACCCTATATGAGAGAATCATAAGGCAAATTAATTGTAAAAATAAATTTTACTTTTACAAAAAAGCCAGAGATAATGGTTACATCATAAATTAATAGGAGAAAATTATGTTTTTAGGTAAAAATGATGGTGAAATGCCTTGTATAGCTAGCGAGCTAGAAAAAAAGCACGATTCAGAGACATATCTTAGCCCTGAGGAGCAAGCAAGAATCGAAGAAGAAAAAATAGATATGAAAGTAGAAATAGCTGCTAATTGGTTAAGCGGTGAAGAAGGAAGAACATGGGAGGCTATCGGGCCAGATGGAGTAAACGAAGAAACTACCTCGATAGATGATATAGAAAATTACATTTTAGAAAAAATCAAAGCACTTCAAAACGCCACAGACGATACACAAAAATTTTTAATATATACAGACATTGGCAAAATACTCGCAGAGCAAGCTATTGAATATGGATTTAAAGCTAACGAAAACGAGGTTTGGTAATTTAAATGAAAATAATAACTTTATTACTATTACTGGTTGGTTTCGCACTAGCCAGTAATATGGATTTAAATGACGAATTACAGGCAGAAGCAATATATATAGATAATTATTGCAATGGTTACTGGCCTGATTACAAAAATCTAAAACCAGATTGCAAAGGAAAATAATGTTAAAAAATCAATTTAATAAAATAGATATACCGCATAATCAAGATGAGGCTAATGAGTTATATGCAGAATTAGACCATAAAATGGCAGATGAAAATATTTTTGAAGATGGTGAAGTAGATTACACACAAGCAAGCAAAACCTTTAACAAACATTTAAAAATTGCTAAAGAAATTAATGAACTAACTGGTTTCGAGCCTACTATAGGCACAGAAAATGTATTTTTTGAAGGAAAATTTGCAAAACCAATGGAACATTCTTTTTTAAAATATAGCCCTCAAATATTAGAAAAAATAATGAAAGGAGAACAATGATGGAATCTAACATTCCTTACTACGAGGAAAGAATAAAAGATATGATAGCCAAAATAATAAACAACCTAGCTTTTACAACAGGTAGGGAAATATATCTTGAATGGCATAAGTCTAATGATGGCCATAATGTTTATTTTAATGGAGAGGTAGGTTCGCATAATGGTGTTTTGCCTTACCATGTACCCTCACATAGAGAGTTGTTTGTTGGTTTGCAATACTATAACAAAGCACTGGAACACGTTTATAAACTACGCACTTGGAATAACAAATTAGCTATTGGGGAAAACAATGATGAATAGTCGTGATAGGAAAATAATAGAGGATACGTTTGGAGATTCAGACAAATGGCTACCAAAATGGCATAAGTTTGATAATGAAAACCCAGAAATTTATCAGCTATTTGAAACAGTTACACACAGTTTGTTTAAGGATGGAAAAATAACAAACATACACCCAATAGTAGTTTTTTCAGTTGTTATTAACGAAGTCATCTTAGGTAAAAAATCGCCAGAGGCCAGAGATAAATTCAAAAATGGCAAATATGACAAATTCTTTAGTGCAGAAAATCATGGCTACATGCCACACACACCGCTGTTAGTGTGCTTAGTAAGCAAATGGCGCAAACATAACCCAAAATACAAAAACCATATAATAATGTTGGGAGCCGAAGAATTAATTAGGACATTTGATTTAACATTAGAAGAAATACAAAAAAATAATAAAAAATTAGATGAGTTAGCAAATTTAACTATTCAATAAACTAAAATGGGGAAAATTATGAGCTATTACAAAACAGAAGCATTTAATAAAATATTTAGAACGACAGACCCAGAAACAAGCCGACAAGCAGCAATAATAGCACCAGTTGAAAACTTGCGTCAGAAAGTATTAACAATGATACAGGAAGCAGGTGAAGTAGGAATTACAGCGAAAGAAATGCAACGTAAATGTCCAGAATTGACAGGCGGTAGCATATCGTCTAGGCCTAAAGAATTAGAAAGAGAGGGTAAAGTATTCTACAGAGGCGATAAAAGAGATGGTGCTAGGGTGATACGCTCTAAGCATTGGAAACCGAAATTAATGTATTAACTAGACGTTGAAATATAAGTGATGGCATAATGTCCACACCTTTACGGAGGGCATTATGCTAGAACTAACTTACCGAGCTATTAATACGCTCACACCCTACAGTAATAACTCACGCACGCATACCAATAAACAAATCAAGCAAATAGCTGATTCTATTGAAGAATTTGGATTTACAAATCCTATTCTCGTAGATGAAAACGATGGTGTAATAGCAGGTCATGGGCGCATCGAGGCGGCTAAAATGCTTAATATTGAAGAAGTGCCTACAATTACGTTAGAAAATCTATCAGACGAACAAAAAGCAGCTTATGTTATAGCGGATAACAAACTGGCTCTGAATGCAGGATGGGATGAAGATAAATTACAACTGGAGTTATTGCGATTACAAGAATTAGACTTTGATATTTCGTTAACTGGTTTCGATTTAAAAGAATTAGAAAAAATTACAGATGAAAATAAATACACCAAAAAGGTCGATATACCAGTATATGAACCTACAGACGAAAAACCAGAAATTGGTGAATTATATGATATAGCCAAATGCCAAGAATTATTGCAACAAATTAATGGTGCAGATATAAGCGCAGAGGAAAAAATATTTTTAACAGCGGCAGCTTACAGGCACGTGAGTTTTCATTTTGAAAATATTGCCAATTTTTATGCTCATAGTAATAAAGACATACAAGAACTAATGGAAAATAGTGCGTTGGTGATTATTGATTTTGATAAAGCCATTGAGCAAGGTTACGTTACATTAAGCGATAAAATTAGCGACCAATATACAAAGGATTATCCAGATGAGGGATGATTTTGCAGCTTTTATATTAACGCACGGTAGAGCTGACAATGTCATAACGTATAATACGCTTAGAAAACAAGGATATACAGGTAAAATAATTTTATTAATAGATAACGAAGATGCACAAATTGATGAATATAAGCGTAAATATGGTGACGAAGTATTTGTATTTGATAAACAAAAAGCCATAGATATTACGGATAGTGGTGATAATTTTAAAAAACGTAATTCGGTGGTATATGCCAGAAACTATAATTTTGTTGTTGCAAAAGAATTAGGGTATAAATATTTTTTACAATTAGATGACGATTATAGTGCTTTTAGATATACCTTTGATAATTACCGTAATTACATCACGCGCAGCATATTAATTAAAAATTTGGATAACATTATCAAATATATGCTCGAATTTTATATAGATAGTGGTGCTAAAACAATTGCCATGTCGCAAGGCGGTGATTTCATAGGCGGTGAAGGGTCTAAGGTAGCAAGTTTAGAAAGAGAGGGAAAATTTAGTCGTAAGGTAATGAATAGTTTTTTTTGTAGTACCGATAGACCTTTTAAATTTGCAGGTAGAATAAACGAAGATGTAAATGCGTATACAGAGCTAGGCAACAAAGGCGATTTATTTATAACTGTACCGAGAATACGGTTAGAACAAATACAAACCCAAGCTAATGCAGGAGGTTTAACAGACATATATTTGGATTTAGGAACATATATAAAAAGTTTCTATAGTGTTATGTATTCGCCATCCTGTGTAAAAATTAACGAAATGGGTGTATCAAATAAACGATTGCATCACATGGTTAAGTGGAAATATACCTGCCCTCAAGTTATATCAGCCGATTATAGAAAATAAAAATGCATAAAATAGGAATTGTGGCATCTTGTTTTGATTTATTACACGCTGGGCATTTATTAATGCTTGCAGAAGCAAAAAACAACTGCAATAAATTAATATGTTGTTTGCAAAGCGACCCAACAATAGATAGACCTGAAAAAAATAAACCCATACAAACTATTGTCGAAAGATACATACAGCTCAGAGGAACAAAATATTGCGATGAAATAATACCCTATTCCACAGAAGCCGATTTATACAATATTTTAGTCTCTTATAATATTGATATACGATTTTTAGGTGAAGATTATAAAAGCAAGAAAGAATACACAGGAAGTGATTTAAAAATACCAATACATTTTGTAAAACGACAACACAATTATTCAACCACAAATATACGAAATGAGGTTATAAAAAGGCATGAAAAAAGGTAATCAAGGCGAGGGTGGCGGTAGGCCTCCTATACAATTAACTAACGACCAATTAGATACTATTGGTAAGTTAGCGCCTTACCTTACTGTAGAGCAATTAGCAGGTGTGCTTAAAATAAGCCGTAAAACATTTTTTAACCTTATGGAACGAGATGAGGAAGTTTTTACACTCTATAAAAAAGCAAAAGGTGAAGCAATAGCAAGTGTAGCCAATAATTTAGTGTTACAAGCACAAAATGGTAATACGAGTGCAGCTATATTTTATTTAAAGACACAAGCAGGCTGGAAAGAGACAGACAGGCACGAAATAGTAGGTGATGAAGAACAACCATTCGTGTGGAAAATACAAGTTATGAATCCTGCTAAAGAAATAGAGAGTAATCAGTGAATGACTTTGTAGATGCTATAGCTAAAAAACGAGATGCAAAACATAGTGTAACAGGTAAATTTCAAAGATTTTTAGGTAAAAACACCACAGCTATAGGTATCATAGGCGAACAATATTTCGCTAAAACATTTAATATTTGTGCAGATTTATCCTTTAAAAGCAAAGGTGACGGTGGTAAAGATTTTAAAATACCTTTAGCTATAGATGGTCATATTGAAAAAATCCCTGTAGATGTAAAAACTTCGTCAAGAGGCGATACGCTATTAGTGGAGCAAGGTACTGTTAAAGCAAATACTATATACGTTTTAATACATTACGATAAAAATATTGAAGAATGTAAAATAGTAGGATGGCAGTGGGGTCTATATATTTTGCGGCAAGAAGCAAAACGGTGGCCTTTAGAAGTAATTAATCATGCTGTGGATAAAAACGACCTGCGAAACATAAATGAGTTGCTTGTGAGGCTTATTAAGTAATGCCTACAATGATGATACCGCCGAAACTATTACCAATGGTAGAAACGCCTAAAAGGTTTAAAGTGGCTATAGGCGGTAGAGGTAGTGGTAAATCTATGACCTTTGCTGATTGTTGTTTAATGGCAGCACAGACACAAGGTATAAAAACAGCGTGTTTTAGAGAATTTCAATCCTCTATTGACGATAGCGTGTTAGCTATACTTGCAGATGAAATAGACAGATTAAATTTGCAAGGCTTTGAAATATTTAACAATCAAATACTTTATGAAGGTGAGCCAGCTTTCAAATTTCGTGGGTTAGCTCGTAATACAGATGGGGTTAAATCCATGCACGGCTTCCAGCGTTTTTGGGTGGAGGAAAGTCAAACAATAAGTTTTACAAGTTTAAAGGCATTAACGCCTACGTTACGGATAGCCGACTCAGAAATATGGTTTTCAGGTAATCCGCGGTCAAGTGTAGACCCTTTTAGTCAAAGATTTATAAAACCTTATGAAAAAGAATTGCGACGAAATGGTTATTATGAGGATGATTTACATTTAATCGTTTGGATTAATCACGATGATAATGAGTTATTTCCAGAGGTATTAGAACAAGAAAGAATACATGATAAAAAAACCATGCCAACGGCATTATACAGGCATATATGGGAGGGAGAGTACTACGATGAAGTAGATGACACCATTATTCCTGTCGATTGGTTCGATAACGCAATTGATGCGCATGAAAAGCTAGGTATAAAACAAGAAGGTGCAATTATAGCCAGCCATGACCCTAGTGATGAAGGTGGAGACAGTAAAGGCTTTGCCGTCAGACATGGTAACGTCATATTAGATGTATCAGAAAAAGTAACAGGTGATGCAGCAGAAGGTATGGATTGGGCTATAGATAAAGCACTAGAGGCAAATGCGGATTATTTTGTGTGGGATGCAGATGGATTAGGGGTAAGTTTAAAACGTCAAGTTGATAATGCTTTAACCGATAAAAAAATAGAATATGTCATGTTTAAAGGCTCGGAGGGTGTCGAAGAAGCCGAAAAGCCTTACACTGCTGGCGGTAAAACGAAAAACAAAACTAACAAAGAAACCTTTTTTAACAAACGAGCACAATACTGGTGGCGGTTAAGAGATAGGTTTGAAGCAACTAACCGAGCAATAAAAGGTGAATATATAGACCCTGACGAGTTAATTTCTTTATCAAGTAAAATAGAAAATATAGACCAATTACGTGCAGAAGTGTGTAGAATTCCATTAAAACGTAATAACATGGGCAAAATACAAATCATGTCTAAAGTAGATATGGCTAAAAAGCCTTACGAATTACCATCGCCAAATATGGGCGATTCTCTGATGATGGCTATGTACAGACCTAACCTTGTTAAACGTCAATCGGTAAAACTTAACTACTCAGGTTGGAGTAACGCATGAAAAAGTACAAATATACTGGCATCTATTCTGACCATAAAAAAGTGTTGGATAAATTAAGTGATGCACAAGAAGCGGAAAAAGATTTACGAGAACAAGCTAGAGAAGCGCATTTATTCGTAGATAAAAGGGATGGACAATGGGAGCCAGAAAGATTAAACGCAAATGCAAATGGTGATAAGCCTAGATATACGTTTGATATGTGTAACCCTATTGTCGACCAAGTAGTATCAGAAATAGAACAAGCAGATTTTGATATACAGGTAAATCCAGCAGGCGGTGACGGTACTACAGCTATTGCAGCGACTTATGACGGTATTATAAGAAATATTGAGGTAATGAGTAATAGTAAGCACATTTATAGCCAATCGGCTAGAGGTATGGTTATTAGTGGTATTGACGGATGGCGTGTCGTACAAAAATACGCCAGTGATGACACATTTGACCAAGATTTAGCAATAGAAAAAATACACAACTTTGTAGACAGAGTTTGGTTTGACCCTAGTGCACAAGAGCAAGATAAATCAGACGCCAAGTGCTGTTTCGTATTGCATCCAATAAGCAGAGAAGAATATAAATCACGATGGAAAGAAGGCAGTGAAGAGGGTGTTAGTGAGGGTCGTGACGGTGATGCGTATTACGATAAAGCAGAGACTATAGTCGTAGGTGAATTACTATATGTTGAGGAAAGGCCTAGAGAATTAGTTTTATTAAGTAACGGACAAGTGCATGTAGCCGAAGAATATGAGCCTTTAAAAGAAGAAATGGAGGCTATGGGTGTTACTGAGGAAAAACGCAGAACACGCCAAGAATCCTATGTATGTAGTCGTTTTTTTGATAATAAAGATTGGTTAGAAGAAAAGCGAGAAACTGTTTTTAGCAACATACCGATTGTACCAATTTACGGAAATTACAAGGTTTACGAGGACAAGCCTATCTATTGGGGTGTCGTAGAAAAGTTATTCGATACGCAACGTGTATTAAATTACAGCATTTCAAGGCAGATAGAGGAGGGTGCACTAGCACCAAGAGCAAAATACTTTATGACTCCAACACAAGCAGCTGGTCATGAAGATACATTAGAAACCTTAAATACTAACAATCACCCTGTACAGTTTTATAACGCAGACCCAGAAGCACCAGTACCTACACAACAAGGTGGTGCACAGATTAATGCTGGATTAACGCAAATAAGCGAAAGTATGCGAGCTATGATGAGTTATACATCTGGTATGTTTGCAGCAAATATGGGGGATAACCCTAGGGCGCAGTCAGGCGTTGCTATAGAGACATTACAAAACAAGGGTGATAACTCTACAGTCAAATATTTTTCAGCCTTAAAATACGCTATAGCCGCTACAGGGCGCATATTGATTAAAGCTATACCAAAGATATATGACACGAGGCGCACTGTTAGAATTTTAAAAGAAGATAAAACCTATGATTATGCAGATATTAATGGCGAAATTATTATTGATTCTGAAACTAATCAGCCTATGCGGTTAAATGATTTATCAAGAGGTTCTTACGATATACAGGTTAACGCAGGTCCTAGCTTTCAAAACAGACAAGCAGAAACTCGAGAGGCTATAACAGCACTAGCGCAAATAGACCCCTCAATAATTGATTTAGCTGGTGATATTCTTTTAGACAATATTGAAACGGCTGGCGCTAAACAAATATCAGATAGAAAACGTCAGCAAATGGTTAACGCTGGATTAATACCACAAAATCAGTTAACTAATGAAGAAATGACAATGATGCAACAGGCGGCAATGCAAGAACCACCGCCAGACCCTGCATTATTACTAGCACAGGCGGAAATGACAAAAGCCGATGCGGAATTAATGAAAGCACAAACAGATGTAACGCAAGCACAAAACGCTATGTTTAAATTGCAAATAGACGCAGAAAAAACTAATAATCAAGCACTCAAAGACCAAGCAGCTAATGCAGTAGATGTATTTAGAGCACAAACGGATAGATTTAAAGTACAAACAGACGCACAAGAAGTCGGTGCTAAACTTAACGAAAGTGCAGGTAAGCAGTTAGGGCAACAACTGGATAACATTAATAAAGAATTAGATAATGAACATAAGGAAATGGAAAATTATGAAAAATTTGAGCAAATTACAAATCCTGCACCAGATGCATTAATTGCTATTACAGAAGTATCTGACAACATGGTTGATAAACCTACTGGTAAATCAGCATTAAATAAAATGGTAGATGTAGGACAATCAGCTATAAGGAGAATGACAGATGCGTAAGAAAAAAATCAAAAAACCTTATAAATAAAAGAATTTGTGGTATATTCCGCAATTAGGTACTAGACCGAAATCTAGGAATTACTCATAACGAGGCGCACAGATGCAAACAGATTCAGATGTCGATGAGGCTGAAATAACGCTTGAAGATAATGAGACTGAACAAAGTCAAAATATTGACGAAACTACAGAAGTAGATAGTCAAGAAAATGACGAGTCGGATTCATCACCGAATGAAGAAAAAGTAGTATTTAGCGAGGCACAGCAACGAGTCCTTGATAAACAAATTGGCAAGAAGGTTGGAAAGTTACGAGAGGTAGAACGTGATAACCAAACTTTACGTCAAAGGCTACAGGATGTAGAGGCTCAGCTAAATAAGCCTGTTGATGTAGAAGTGCCGCCTATGCCTGATGCGTTTAGTATGACAGACGCAGATTATAAGGAAAAGGTAGCACAAAGAGACAAAGCAATAGTGGAGTCTGCGCTACAAAAAAAGGCTGCAGAAGCACAGGAAGAGGCTGCTGCGAAACAACGAGCCGACCGCATTGCAGAAGCACAGCAAGAAGCCGAAGCAAAGCGAAAAGTGTATGAAAACAGAGCTGCAGAATTAGGTGTAGCTTTACCAGAACTGCAACAGGCAGGCCAGACCCTATATAATGCAGGGCTTCATAATGAGGTCGCTGGTTATTTATTAGATGCCGATAATGGGCCTTTAATATCGCAATATCTAGGGCAAAATCCGTTAGAGCTTGATAATGTTTTACAAAAGCAAAATCAAAGTATAGCGGATGCAATTATTTATATGCACACAGAAATAAGGGCAAAATTGCAGAGCTTGGCTAAATCCAATGTTAATCAAGCACCAGACCCGATTGAGAAGCCTGCTGTTAGTGGTAAGCAGAAGAAACAAGGAGGGCCACAAGGTGCTACATTTGAATAAAGGTGATTTAGCATGGCTAATAATTTATCCTCAAACGTCACTCGGAAGGTGGCTAGGGTATTTTTAGATGCGTTTGAAAGCAATCGCGTTCTAACTAAAACCGTAGACACACAACTGCTTAGTGGCAAATTCACACCCGCTAGTGGGTCTAATGTAGACTTTAAGCGACCTCACGATTACAACAGTATCCGAACCGCAGGCGGTGATATTTCGGCTTCTACGAAGTCAGACATTATTGCTGGTAAGGCTACTGGTACGGTACAGAACTATTTTACTGTAGCTACGTCATGGGGAAATGTTGAAGAAGCATTAGAACTAGACCAGTTAGAGCAGATACTTGCACCAATGGCTAGACGTATCGTCACAGACCTAGAAACTGACCTTGGTAGTTACATGATAAAAAACTGTAACTTGCATTATGGCACGCCCGGTACTGTAGTTGATGCATGGTCAGATGTTGCAGGTGCTGGTGCATTAATGGACTCTATTGGTGTACCTACAGATGGTGACCGTTTTTATGTAATGAACCCATTTACTACCGCTGGTTTGGCTAGCGCACAAAATGGTCTAAATGCATCAGACGGTCTTGTTAGAACTGCATGGGAAAAGGCGCAAATATCTAGCAATTTTGCTGGATTGTCTGCACTGACTTCTAATGGTCTAGCTGATTATACCTCTGGTACAGCAACAGACAGGGCTGGCACATTAAGTGGTGCTCCTGATGTAACCTATGTGACAGCTAAAGATACTATGACACAAGTATTGCCAGTAACGGCATTTACAGCGGCAGCTACAGTTAAAGCTGGTGAAATCATACAGGTTACAGGGCGTAACAGACTTAATCTGTCAAGTCGTGGAGCTATCCTAGACGGTACAGCCTCTAACATATTGTTTGCAGGTACTGTTACTCAGGACGTCACTTTAGACGGCTCTGGTGCAGGTAACCTAACAATAGCAGGTGCTGGTATCAATGAAACTAATGGACAATACAACACTACTGATACTGCTTTGCAGTCTGGTGATGTTGTAACGCTATTAGGTTCTGGTTCTACTCTTTATCAACCAAACTTGTTTTATCATAAGCAAGCCTTTGGACTTGGTACTGTCAAGCTACCTAAGCTATACAGCACTGATACGATTGCTACTACCTCTGATGGTATGTCTATCCGAGTTAGTAAGTATTCTGACGGTGATGCAAATACTCAAAAGATTCGTTTTGACTTGTTGCCAGCGTATGCGACATTCAATCCGTTCTTTGCGGGTCAAGGCTTTGGTGTCTAATAGAATTGGGGGCAAAAGCCCCCATTCTTTTGTATGAATGAAATTGCATCAGGGCCAGTATCAGCAGTACCTCTAGTTTCGACTCATGTAAACAGAGAAACTAGGACAGAGGTAGTGCATGAGCCTGTTGTAAAGACAGTAGAAGAAGTGACCGTTATAGATACTTATGATTGGCGTGGTGCTAAAAGCTCGAGGGCAAGAGAGTATACGATTAATTATTTAGTATAGTTAAGAATAGACTGCTAGAGGTACTCATGAAAATATTTGTAAAGCCAGATGGCACAGAAATCGAAGTCAGTAATCAATCTATAGAGTTTGCTAAATCTTTAGGCTGGAAAGCTAAACGCAAAAAACGAAAAGAAGCAGAAAAACCACAAGAAACAGAAGAAAAGGCTAGTTAAATGGCAACTGTAGCGCAAATTGGCAAAGCATCATTACAACGTATTTTAGTGCAAGCTAGTGAGGCTCCTTTGCAGCCTGACGAGTATGCAGATTTTATGTTTGCATTAAATAACTATATGAATGAATTAAATGCGCAAGGTATTCAATTAGGATTTACTGAGGTAAATGATTTAGGTGACGATGTCACTATACCAGCAGGCGCATTAAGAGGTGTTATAGCTAACATGGCTATTGAAGTAGCACCGGATTATGGCGGTGTTGTTACAGAAGCATTAGCAAAAGCTGCAAAAGAAGGGCTACAAACTATGCGCCTTATAGGGCAAACAATGGGTAGCAGTAAAATGCCATCGACTTTACCTATTGGAAGTGGAAACGAAAGCAACAACAGAGTTAGTGGTGTTTCTGGACATTTTTACCCTGAAAGTGAAGCGACAATACTAGCTGAAACTACAGGCTCCATAGCTTTAGAAACTGGAACAACGTAGAGTAATTAAACATGGTTGATAATTCTAGCGGTCGTAAAAAAAGTGCATTTATAGCAAAAACAAGTGTTACGAGTGGTGCGTTTTTAGACTTTTTCGTTTCAAACACTAATTACAAAATATCGTATGCCGATTTTGTTTCTGGATTAGGTGTTACAGGCACAATTACTACATTAGGTGCAGCTAGTGGAACTCCTATACTTAATGTATCAGGAACTGTTAACCGCATACGCAATATAGAAAATGGCTCTGGTATTACATCTAGCGTATCTGCATCAGAAGGTTGTGAAATAAAACATAACTTTCTAGCAGACGGTACAGGCCATGCAATATTTAAAAATACCACAGCCACACAGCCTACATTTGCGTCTTTGGTCGCTGGTAGTGGCATTACGCTAACCACAACAAGTAATTACATTACTATCGAAAAAACAGCAGATACTTTAGTTGGTGGAATGGCTAGCCTACAAGGTAATTCGGGTGCGACAACTATTGGTGGAACGGGAACAGCTGTATTAGTCGCTGGCACTTGGACAGCAGAAAAAACATCAACAGTGACGCCATCAACAGGTGGCAGGCTTACTTATACAGGTGGTACAAGTATAGATATTAATTTTGATGCTACAGTCTCTATTAAAACAGCATCAGCATCAGGTCAAACAGTGTCGGTATATTTAGCTAGGAATGGCACTAAAATAGATGCTTCTAGGGTTACAGTAGTATTAGACAACACAGACAAAAATGTAGCGTTAACATGGGTACATACCGCTGCAACTAATGATTATTTTGAGATATTCGTAGCAAACGATACAACGACAGATGATTTAGTAGTAACTAACGCTGTTTTTAAATCAAGTTAGGGTGCATTGTGGCTATTACTCAACTACCTATAGCAAATGGTTTTTATGTAAGTGACTCGTTGCCTATCTCAGCGCAAGAGTGTACTAACTTTTACCCTAATATTGTGCAAGCACCAGCTTTAAATCAAGAAACTTTAATTGGTACGGCTGGTTTAACACAAGTCGCAACTACAGCAACGCCATTAGATACACAGCTGAATCGTGGCGCACACGAAATGAACGGTATACCTTACTTTGTTAATGGCACTAATTTATACAAATTAACAGAATCATCAGGCACATATTCCACTACAAATTTAGGGACTATTGCGGGTACAAGCCGAGTTTCTATGGCTGATAACGGCACACAGTTAATGGTTTTAGTGCCTAGTGGTAATGGATATATTTATAATCACGTTACAGATACGTTTGCACAAATAACGGATAGCGATTTTACTGCGAACGGTAACCCACAGCAGGTAGTTTTTATAGATGGATATTTTTGTTTAACAACGGACACTAAAAAATTCATCGTTAGCTCGTTAAATGACGGTTTAAATTATAATGCGCTTGATTTTGGTACAGCCGAGTCTGACCCTGATGAAATAGTTGCACCAGTAGTATTTAAAAATCAATTATTTATAGCTGGAAGTCAAACGATAGAGGCGTTTCAGAATATCGGTGGTGCTGATTTTCCATTCCAGCGTACAGGTTTATTTTTTAGTAAAGGTATAGCAGCACCATTTAGTGTAAAACAAATAGGCGATACATTTATATTTATAGGCTCTGGTGAAAATGAATCACCAGCAATATGGGCTTTAAATGGCAATCAATTAACTAAAGTAAGCACAACAGCTATAGATAACCTATTAAATGATTTAACAGAAACACAAGTACAAGCTATTTATTCGTGGTCGTATGCACAAAAAGGGGCGTATTTTATTGGCTTTGCACTGCCTTCTTCCACGTTGGTTTACGATACCATTACACAGAGATGGCATGAACGAAAATCCACAATTTCAGGTGTTGTAGGTGCTTATCGTGTTAATTCAATGGTACAGGCTTACAACCAAGTATTTTGCGGTGACATAGAAGATGGCAAAATAGGCAAACTTGACCCTGATGTTTACACAGAATATGGCAATACAATACAAAGGCGATTAGTTACACAGCCTTTTCAAAATAATATGCAAAGTTTTTATGTGCCGTATTTAGAATTAACTACAGAATCAGGTGTAGGGCTACAAAATGAGCCAGAGCCATTAATCGGTATGGAACGTAGTCAAGACGGAATGAGTTGGAGTCAGATGCGTTACAGAGCCTTAGGTAAAATTGGCGAACGTAATGCAAGAGCAATATGGCGCAGAAATGGTAGAGCGAGCCGTTTTGAAATGTATCGTTTTACATTAACAGACCCTGTAAAGCCTATATTGATACAACTAACAGCTAATATTATTGGTGGTACGCAATGAGTTATAAGCTAAATGTAGCGCAGCCTGTAGTTGAGGAAGATGGCACAATGGCTAGTGCATTCAGACAGTTTACGCAAGAGGCAGCATTAAGTATACCCATAACAGGGACAGGCACACCTGAAGGTAATATAGAAGCACGACAGTTTAGTTTGTATTTAGATACCTCTGGAGGTGCTGGAAGTATACAGTACCGTAAAATGACAGCAGAAATAGGCGGTGACAGAAAAAAAGGATGGGTAGCAGTTTGATATACGAAACACAAAATGTAGAGGTAATAAAATCGTTTGTAACGCCAGAAATATTTGAAGAAATAGCAGAAGATGGACACAAATATGAAGAGTTTGAACCTAATTTTAGGTTAGGTTATTTAGTACAAAAAATGGAAGATTTTGAAGGGCTTTGGATATTAGAAAGAAGAAATGGCGTAACCTATTGTGTACATCCAGCAATACCAAAGCAATATAGAGGTCGTAAGGCTTACAGAGCTGCAAAAGAGTTTTATTGTTATTTGGTAGAAAATATAGATTTTGAAAAACTAATAGCCGAAACACCTGTTATATATAAAAATGTAAAATTATTTGCTTTGCAAAATGGTTTACAAGTGGAAGGCAAATTAAAACAGTCATATAGAAAATATGGTCAATTACACGACCAATGGATATTAGGTATAACAAAACCACAGATTGAGGCAATATTATGAGCGGATTTTTATACGATGACAGTGCACAAAAAGGTGCAATGCGACAAACACAGCAAGGTTTGCGAACGCAGCAATTTGAGGGAAAACGAGCGCGTCAAGATATAGCCGACGCTTTACCTAGTGAGATGGCTGCGACTACAGCAGGAGTTAATAGAGCCTTAGAAATTGGAGCGCAAACAACACCAGAAGAATTTAGAACATTAAACCAAGGCAATATAAATGCACAGCAAACCGTTATAGATGGTGGAAATGCGGCTATAGCGGCTTTACGTGGTCAGCCTGTAAATATGCCTAGTGCACCTACACAAATGACTTATGACACAAGTTTTGCACAGCAACAGTTACCAAGCTCAATTACAAACCCTAATTATTTAAATGCTATACAAGCAGTAGACCCAATTAATCCATTTTTAGACGAGCATTATACGGCTGAAATGTTACGCAGACGTAACGAGGAAAAAAGGAGATATTAATGGACCCCATACAGCAAGCGCAGCTATTAGCATTACAAGGGCAAACGATACCAGCTGATTTGCAAAGACAGGTATTTCAGCAAGCAGCCGCTAATAATATGACATCTGCACAACTAGAGCAGTTGTTTAATATGCCAGCAGGCACAGCCGCGCAAGCTGCACAGCAATTAGGTATTGCTAATCAAATACCACAACAATTAGGTGGTATACCTAGAGATAATTTTGGTAATGATTTAAATAGTGGTGCAGCAGAAGCGGCACAGGCTGGTATGGATGCATTTGCAGCACAAGGTGCATCTACGGCAACAGTACAACCACCAAGCACACCACAATATACGCAAGCGCAAATAGATAGCGTAGTTAATGCCTTGAACACAGGACAAACCACACCAGAGCAAGTAGCACAACAATATGGTGTTACAGCAGATGAAGTAAGGGCAAATTTAGCGCAAATAAATGTAAATGCATTACCTGCTATAAATAGGGCTGGCGGTACAGGCATGGGTGCATTAGTACCATTAAAGCCTTCACAACAAGACGTAGATACAGTTGTGAATATGTTAAATTCTGGTCAAGTAACACCACAACAAGTTGCTGATAATTATGGTGTTTCAGTAGATGAAGTTAATAGGAATTTAAAAAACGCTAATCTTGCTAGTACATTAAGTTTGCCACAAGCAGATGGTGACTATACACAAGACGAAATAAATCAAGTCACTAAGTTATTACAAGATGGCAAATTGAGCACTGCTGATGCAGCAAATTTTTTCAATGTACCCGAAGCACAAATACAAAATAATTTAGCCGCATTAACTAACAATAATGCAGCTAGTACAACAGTTACAAATGCAGCAGGCGGTGCTGTAAATAATGCAGGTAGTGGCGGTAGCGATGGCGCTACAGTTGGGGCTGGCGGTGGGCTACCTGATAGAAGTGCGTCAGGCACATATAGTGTAGGCGATACGATGCAAGTCGCAAATGCTATAAATTCTGGTCAATTAACTTTACAGCAAGCATCCGATAAATACGGTGTACCAGTTGCTGAAATAGAGGCCAATCTAAAAACGATTAATGCTAATAATCCACAAGCAACAAGCCTTGATGTTGGTGATATGGCTAATCAGTCAGGCCAATTTAACTCTACAGGGATGGCATCTGGTTTAGCAGGTTCAGAAAATATACAAGCATCAGGTTTAAGTAATGCACTACAAGCTACACAACGAGGCACTAATGTAGGCAGTAATTTAATAGGTTTAGGTGCTACAGATGCTGCTAGTGTTATTGGAAAACAATACTTTCAAAATCAGGGAATGTTTGACCCTTATCGAGTTGGTGGAGAGTCAGCATTACAAAAACAGCTAGCGTTGAGTGGAGCATTAGGAAAAGAAGCCTTTGATGCTGCATATCAAGCCTCTCCGCAAATGCAATTTTTACAAGATAGAGGTGAAAGGGCTGTCGCTAGAAATGCTGCGGCTATCGGTGGATTAGGTGGCGGTAATGTACAAAGAGAATTGGCAAAATTTAGTCAAGGTTTGGCTAGCCAAGATTTACAAAACCAAATCGGTAATTTACAGGCACTTTCTGGTACTGGAATGGATGCTTCTCAACAAGCGGCTACATTAGGCACTAGAGGCGCTGAGAGCATGGCAGACATCTATGGACAGAGAGCTATAAGACAAGCCGATTTAGCCTCGAGAGGGGCTGACAATGCGGCTAATTACATATTTCGTACTGGTCAACAAATGGGTGCTGATAGAATGACAACTGGCCGAGATATTGCACGAACAGCACAAGATACCAGTGCAGCTTTAGCTAGATTACAGCAACAACAAGGTACAGGAATATCACAACTGTACGGTGATATTGGCAGTAATTTACAAGGAATTATGGCAAATGCAGGTGCTACAGCAGCTAATCAAATTAACGCAGCAGCAGCGAATAGAGTAAATGCAGCACAAAATATGGGTGCTAATGCCGCTGCATTAATTGGTGGCGTACCGCAAAGAGGACAAGGATATCTACAGGCAATAGGAGATGCAGCTGCTGGTGTTGGAACTGCCGTAGGTGGTTTTAAAATGGCTGGGAGGTAAAAATGGCTATAGATGATAGATTTAAAGGCGCATTATATCAGGGTGTAGAAAAACCTAGCCTTTTAAGCCGTGTAGGTACAGCACTACAAGGTTTCGGTGCTGGCTATCAGGGACAGGGTCAAGAATTCCTAGCTAATTTAGAGCGAAAACGGCAAAGAGAGCAAGATGAGTTAATGCAAGCTAGCATTTCTGATGCTCAAGAAATAAAAAGATTATTAAGGGATAAACGAGATACACCTTATAGAGAAGGTATGTATGACAATCCCATAGGTTCTACTGTTCAAGCCTATAATCAAGAAGGTATAAAAGAATCGGTCGATATATTAAATGACAGAATTTCTCTATTAAGACAAAGAGGACAAGACGATTCTGATACTTTTAGGATAAGAGATAGAATATTACAAGGCGATATAAGTGGAGCTGATGCAGAGATAGATAATTTTCTACGGCAAGCTAAAGGTGCTGGCTATGAGACAGAAAGGTTTATTGAAAATGCTATTGAATTGGCTGATGGTCGATTAGCGCGTATTAGAGATGATGGTTCGGTAGAACTGTTTGATACACCTAAAACACCAACAGACCCGATTGATAATTTTGTGGCATTGACGCCAGAATTGGCAACGCAGTTGAAGTATGATTATCCGCCAGAAATATTCGCCAAAGGACCTATGATAAATTTGACTACAGGAGAAGTTACATTCCCTGATACTCATGCCGGTGCTTCTAATACGATTTATACAGGTGAATTTGCTGGTGTAAAACTGCCACCAGATATGCAATGGGATTTTGATGAAAATGGTGAAATTATAGGTATGCGCCCGATAGCAGGTTCAGATACAGATTTGGAAAGAAACCAATTAACACAAGCAGGTAGGACAAAAGATGCTAATCAAGCATTTTATACATCAGCTTCCTATGACAGTTTGGGAATGATGAAAAGTTTGCTAGAAAATGAAACAGCTAGTAATCCTGTTACAGGTATAGGAACCAAAGTGTTTGCAGAAGTGCCGGGCAGTGCTTTTAATAATTTTGTTGCATTAAAAAATACATTAAATGCGAGTATTGCTTTTGATAGATTGCAAGCGATGCGAGAGGCAAGCAAAACAGGCGGTGCTTTAGGTGCTATTAGTGAAAGAGAATTAGACCTATTAGCGGCTTCTATAGGTTCTTTGGATAATTCAAAAATGAGCAATCCTGTATTAATGGCACAAATAGAACGTATAGAAAAGCAGTACATAATAGCGATGCGTAGTCTTGCAAAATTGGCTATTAATGATAAACAAGAATATGGCGATTCAGCGTTATATGACAATATGATGGAGCTTGGGTATGGCGCTTATTTCGATGAGGCTATGAATGATGCAGCAACAGCAACCAATACTGTAGATTCTAATAGATTAAATAATAACGACCCTGCGGGCTTGAGATAATAATATGGCCACACCACAAATAGATTTTTTACGAGCTTATTATCCAGAATATGATGATATGAGCGATGAGCAGTTACAAGCATCGTTAGATTCCAAGCCGTTAGTAAATTATCAAGTATCACGAGCAGCGCGAGATGTAAGTTTAGGTGGTGATGATTCGTATATGCGTGTATCAAGACCGCAAGTGGCTTTTGAGCAATATAGAGAATTTTATTCGCCAGAAAATACAGAAGAACGACGTGTGCCAATGGGTCTTTATGCCGACAAAGTCGGTCTTACAAATGATGAGTTTGGTGAAATGCTTGGTATTGCAAAAGAAAGCGGATTTACACCAACACGCTCAACAGATGATGTTATTAGGGAACAGGGCGGAACGCCTGAGTATAATGAAACAGCCGCTAGACTTGGCAAATTTAGCAGAGGTTTAACATTAGGTGCTGCTGAAAATGTAGCGGCTTATGGTGCGGCAGGTATTGATGAGGCCATGGGTGCTTTAGGTGTTGGTAATGAAAATCGTGGTGATTTGCCTTTTACACAACAAGCAGACCAATACAAAAGACAATTAAGCCAAACAATGGAAGATTATCAACGAGATAAACCTGTTGAATCTACATTAGTTGAATTAGGTGGCGGTTTGACAGGTGGTTTTACAAACCCGACAGCAGGCACAAAAGGTTTATATAGTTTATTAAATATTGCCAAAGGTGGCACTGCAAAAAAATCACTTTTTGGTTTAGGCATGGCTGGTGCTACAGGCGGTGCTTATGGGTATATGACAGCAGACGGAACGCCAGCGGATAGATGGGAAGAGGCGCAAGATTTAATATTGCCGTCTATGTTATTTGGTGGCGCTGGACAAGTTGTAATGAAAGCAGGCGCGGCAGGTTTCAACGGCGCATATCGTGGCATAGCCGAAAGAATGGCGAGAACAGCAGACAGGCCTACGAGGGAATCGTTAAAAGAGTTAACAAGAGCAGCGTATAAGCATGCTGGTAGTTTAAATATAAGAATACCTGCAGAAAGATATAAACGTATAGGAACAGAATCAAGGCGTGAATTAAGGCAGTTAAATATCGAGGGTAAATTAACGAATGATAATATACCTCGAGAATGGGAACCTGTTTTGAGAATGATACGTCTTGTAGAGCGTGGCGGTAGACGAGGTACTAACGCTGAACAATTTGAAAAAACAAGACGCATATTATGGAAAACGTGGGAAGGTCAAAAGAACAATCCAGACCAACAAAATGCTATTTTAGGTATTATTAGACGAATGGATAACGAATTTGAAAATATACCAAAAATGGGAAATTATGTAGAAGGTAGTGAGGCATCGTTGGCATATAAGGCAGCTAGGGAAGCCAATAGGCGTTTCAGAAATTTTGTGTTATTGGAAGATGCGTTAGATAAAGCACAAAGACAAGCGGGTTCCTCTGGTACAGGCGGCAACGTAATGAACAAATATATGCAAGCCGTAAACAGCATTATTGATTCTAATACCAAAAATAAATTTTTTACAAATGATGAAATAAACAAAATGAAAGAATTTGTTAAGTTAAAAGACAATCAAGAATTTTTAAGAATAATTGGTAAACTTGCACCTAATAGTAGCGGTTTAATGGCGGCTTTTAATGCTGGCGCGGCATTTATAGACCCTAAAATGTTAATTGCAAGCGGTACGGCAATGGCAGCAAAACAAGGCTCTGAAAATATTACAAGACGTAGAGCCGACGATTTAATGGAGTTTATAGCTGACCCTGCTTTTAAACCAATAAAAGAAATACAAGGTAATGCGCCTTATGCAGTTGGTACTGGTACGGCAGATACGGTAATGGATTCGCGTGACCAACAAGACGCAGCAATGCAAGAATTTTTGCAAAGGCAAAGAAGTAGGAGATAACAATGGCTAGATTTGGCGAAGTAGAAGCACAATATTTTGATGATGCGGGTGACCCTTTATCTAGCGGTACAATTACGTTTTACGAATCGGGTACAACTACATTAAAAACTACTTATAGTGATATTAACCAAACTATACCTAATACTAATCCAGTAGTATTAACTGCTGCAGGTAGACAGCCAGCAATATTCTTTTCTGGTACTGCGAAGGCAGTGCTAGCAACAAGCGGTGGCACACAAATCGTATCAGCAGACCCTGTAGGTGAAACATCTGCTAACTTTGGTGATGCTTGGGTAGCAACTAAAATATATGATGCAAATGCCGTAGTAATAGGCAGTGATGGTGTTTATTACCGCTCACTAGCGGCTGGTAACCAAAATAATAATCCTACTTCTACGTCAGGATATTGGACGCTACTTTACTCTATAGAATGGAGTACAGGTATAACCTATCAAGAAGGTGCTACAGCGACCTACAACAATATACTTTACCAATCTATACAAAATAATAATTTAAATAATGTTCCAAATACGGCTACAGCCTATTGGACAAGAGTTGGTATTGCGTGGGTATCAACAACTACTTACGCAATTAATGAAAACGTAGTAGGTAGCGATGGTGTCTTTTACACCTCATTACAGAATTCAAACCTAAACAATGAGCCTTCTGCAAGTCCTTCCTATTGGGTAGGTACAAGTGCGGCAGCAGCAGCCAGTGCTACGGCAGCAGCTACATCAGCGACTAACGCAGCAACTTCCGAAACTAACGCTGGAAATAGCGCCACAGCAGCCGCTACAAGTGAAACTAATGCTGCAACGTCAGCGACTAATGCTGGCAACTCAGCTACGGCAGCAGCTACTAGCGAAACCAATGCAGCCACTAGCGAAACCAATGCGAGTAATTCAGCGTCAGCAGCAGCGACATCTGCAACTAATGCAGCGACTTCTGAAACCAATGCAGGGAATAGTGCTACTGCTGCGGCATCTAGTGCTACTGCGGCCAGTACGTCAGAAAGTAATGCTGCGGCTAGTGCTACGACAGCAAGCACAGCAGCTACCAATGCTGGAACAAGCGAGACTAATGCAGCTACCTCTGCGACTAATGCTAGTAATTCAGCAACTGCTGCGGCTACGTCAGCCACTAATGCGGCTACATCAGAAACTAATGCGGCCACTTCAGCTACAAATGCTGCTACATCAGCTACCGCATCTGCCACATCAGCGACAGCATCGGCTGGCTCTGCTACAAATGCGGCAGCATCTCTCGCAGATTTTAATACTAAGTATCTAGGTGCTCATGCAACTGCACCGACAGGAACGGCAGCAGGGCAACAGTATTTTAATACTACTAGCGACACGATGTTTGTTTATACAGGTAGCTCGTGGACTGAGGCGGGTAGTGCGGTAAACGGAACAAGTAATCGTGTAGTCGTTACAGCGACAGCAGCACAGACTAATTTTTCAATCAGCTACGATGTTGGTTATGTCGATGTATACCTTAATGGCTCGAAGCTACAAGCGGGTGTTGACTTTACTGCGACTAATGGAGCAACAGTCGTTTTAACAAGCGGTGCGGCTGCGGGTGATATTGTTGATATGGTGGCCTATGGCGCTTTTAATGTTGCCAACGTCTACACACAGACAGAATCAGATGCCAGATTTGCACAACTGTCAAACAATCTCAGTGACTTAGCAAGTGCGTCAACAGCCTTAACGAATTTAGGTTTAACGGCTGATGCGGCAGAGATAAATAAATTAGACGGAATGACAAGCTCAAAAGCTGAGTTAAATGTTTTAACCGGAATCCCTGCGACACTTACGCCAACAGAGGTTGGTTATTTAGATGGTGTTACTTCAAACATTCAAACTCAAATAAACAATGTTGGTGGTGGTAACGAGGCAAGTTTTGTAGCTGATGGTACTATCTCCTCAAAAGCTCCTGTTATTTTGAAGTCTGATGGTAAGGCTCAAGCTGTTGCACAGACTGCAATTTCGACAGCATTTGGAACACCCGCTCTTATGCAATCTGGCGAAGGTGGTGATTATCCAAGTATGTGTTATCACGAAGCTGAAAATTGTGTGGTAATGGGTTACTCAGATTCAAATAATAACTACTACGGCACTATTGTTTGTGGAACGATTGACTCAGCCACAAAAACGATTACATGGGATTGGGCGAATCGGTTAGTCCATTATTCAGCCGTAGGTCAAAGTGCTTATTATCATTCGCTAGTTTACTCACAAAGAGGTGGTAATAATCGTGTTGGCGTGTTTTTTAGAGGCAATTCGCTGCGTGGACATTGCCAAGTTATTTCAGTTTCAGGCACAACTCCATCAACTACAGGCGCGATTACCCAATTTTCCAATAATTATCAAACTCAAAATATAAGCGCAGCGATAGATTCAACAACGTCTAGTAGCTCTACAGTGATGGTTTCTTATTATGAGGCATGGGGAGGTGGCACTGGCAATAAACAACTTCTTAGGGCTTTTGAGGTTGGTTCAAGCTCAATGGGCTTTGGAAGCGAGTACGACATGACAAGTGATTTTAGCAGTACAGGCTTTACCTCTCTTGTTTATCACACGCCAACATCACAATTTTGTATTTTTGGCAGAGATGATACTAATAGTTACTACGGAGAAATGGGAACAATAACAAGTAGTGGTACAAGTATAAGCTCTGTAAATAATGTAACTACGTATTCATCTTCAACTACCTATGTTCCGAAAGTTTCATACGATAGTAATACGGATAAAATTTTATTAACTTTCCATGATAGCACTAATGGCAAATGCTTTAGTGTAAGCTGTAGTGGTACGACTCTATCGCTTGGAGGAGCATCAGCAACTACTTTTGAATCGAACAATATAACGTCAAATCCGCATGGTAATGTTTATGACCCAATAGCCAAAAAGTTTTTAATTGTTTATGGCGATTACACTGACACTTTAGTAGAAATGAAAACAGCAGAGTTATCAGCAAGCGACTATACAGTGACATTAAGCTCTGCAACAACGGTACAATCAATTTTTGGTGCTTATATGGAATTAGTGTTTGACCCAAACACAAATTTAATAGCCTGTTTGTATCAACAAACTTCTTCTGGAACATATCAATGGAATTTTTATTCAACAGCAATACAAGTAGGTTATGACTCTACGAATTTAACGAGTACTAATTTTTTGGGTATTGCAGACGCAGCAATTAGTGACACCGCCACAGGGACAGTAATTCTTGAAGGTGCTGTTATTGAAGGATTATCAAGTTTAACTATCGGCAGTACCTATTACGTTTTACCGACAGGTGCTTTATCTACCAGTGCAGGGACACCAAGCGTCACATTGGGAATGGCAATATCCGCAACAGCAATCAACATGAGAGGTGCTACATGAGCAAGTGTTTAGTTTTTAAATCTGATGACGCAGACGAAAGCCGAAGGAATTTGTGTCCTTATTTGTTCGATGATGATAAGCCGTTACAGATAAGCTCTGAAAAAATAACAGTTGGTGATTTGTCATCTCCTGATTTTCACATTGGCGATATGACGGATGAAAATAGCACTCTTTATGAAAACGTAACTGCTCCTGAAGATTGGGCGGGATGCAAGTACAAATTTGATGGAACAACGTGGACAGCAGTGGATGGTTGGGTTGACCCAAAAGAGCAAAGAATAGCGGAACTGCAAGCCCAAATTGATGCTTTAAGAGCATAGAGGTACAGCCATGAGTAATGCAAGAAACATAGGTGATAGTGCTCCGGTAATTAATTTTCTGGACAATGTTACTTCTGACATCCAAACGCAGCTAAATACGCTCGACACAGCAATAGGTAACGTAAGCGTTACAAGTGGCTCACTTACTAAAACCTTTGCGGCTGATGAAGTGGCAACGATTACTTTGTCAGGAAATGTTCTCGCACCAGTAGTAACGGCAACAAAAGAA
>MDTA01148639.1_pt1 | contig 33784 bp, 36 predicted proteins | sample 811151 | NCBI WGS metagenome assembly MDTA01 (sample SAMN05326648, study PRJNA326480) | marine metagenome | isolation source: seawater | place: Indian Ocean: South | collected 2010
ATACTTTTAGCTCCAATTATTTTTCTATTTTTAATATTTGGTAATTATTTAGTTTGCATAATATTATTTTTTTTAGCTGGTTTAACAGATTACTTTGATGGATATCTTGCAAGGAAATATAATGCTGAATCGCAAATTGGTGAAATCCTTGATCCGATTGCTGACAAGATTTTAATAATCTTTGTTTTAGTTGCATTAAGTGTAAATTTATCAAGCTATATTCTTGCATTTTCTTCATGCTTAATCATCTCAAGAGAAATATGGATAAGTGCCTTAAGAGATTATAGTTCTAGGAAGAACATACTTGGAGCTACAAAAGTTACTTATTTGGCAAAAGTTAAGACTTCAGTTCAATTGTTCACAATATTTTTATATTTACTTTCTCTTGCAATAAATCAAATGCTTCTAATAGTTATTGCTGACATTTTCATTATAATCTCTGTAATTGTGACACTTTATACCGGATACGAATATACTATTAAAGTTTTTAGTAAAAGTAATCAAAATTAAAATATGAAGGTATCAATAATAGGTCATGGCTTTGTAGGCAAAGCATTAGAACTTGGCCTCAATGATAATATAGAAAAATTAATTATAGACCCTATCTATAAAAATAATATAAGTGAAATAAGTAATTTTAATCCCAGTATTATTTTTATTTGTGTTCCAACTCCAATGTATGATGATGGAAATCAAGACTTAAATATCTTAAACAATGTTTTAGCGGAATTAAAAAATACTGACACTGAATCAAGCATTGTTTTGAAAAGTACGGTTCTACCTTCTGGTATTCAAAACATAGAAAATTTGTTTCCTGAGATTGTATATAACCCAGAATTTCTTACTGAAAAAAATTCTGTTAATGACTTTATAAATGCAGATCAAATTATATTAGGTGGCAAGAGGGATAACACAAGCAAAATTTCATTATTTTATAAAAAACACACTAAATGCATAACCAATAATTACATTTTTACTGATCTAATTACTGCCTCTTTTGTTAAGTATGCGATCAATTGTTTTTTGGCATCTAAGGTAATTTTTTTTAATGAATTAAATCAATTATTTATTAATTCTGATACCAACGAAAAATGGGAAAACTTTTTAGATATGATGTCTTCAGATTCACGAATTGGAGATTCTCACATGCAGGTTCCAGGACCTGATGGTAGGTATGGTTTTGGAGGTGCTTGTTTTCCAAAAGATGCTGAAGCATTTTATAAATACTCTGTCTTGATGGAGAGTCCTTTAAACCTTCTCAAAAAAGTTATAGACCTTAACAAAGATATTCGAAATACATACGATAATTTAACAGGCAGAGAAATAGACCAAAATATAAATTTTTCATCAAAAGATTAGAATTTTTTTCACATTATTCTATAACGCATATACAATTACACCTAAATAATAGGCTGGATGGCAGAGTGGTTATGCAGCGGCCTGCAAAGCCGTTTACGCCGGTTCGATTCCGGCTTCAGCCTCCACATTAAAAGAGGTATAATGCTTTGAATGCCCGGGTGGTGGAATTGGTAGACACAAGGGACTTAAAATCCCTCGCTAGCAATAGCGTGCCGGTTCAAGTCCGGCTCCGGGTACCATTGTTTAGTAGAGGAAAATTTTTTAATGAGTAGATATAGTTCAGACACAAGTCCCACATCAGATGATATTGATCTAATTACAATTTTTAAAGTCTTAATAAGTGATTGGAAAAAAATAGCTATCTTATCAGTGATACTTACTTTAATTTCATCCATTTTTATTCTGCAAATGAAAGATTCATATAAATCATTTTCATTAATGGTAGCTATTGAAAAAGATTCAGATATGAACATGAACTCACTTGCATCTCAATATTCTGGAATTGCTTCGATAGCAGGTATCAATGTTGGCGCTGGAGCTGATAATGGCGATATTGCACTTGCAAAGATTAATTCAAGAGAGTTTTTTAATCATCTCATTACATTTGATGATGTTTTGCCGAATATTTTGGCTGCTGAAGCATATGACATAAAAGATAAAAAAGTTATTTTTAATGAAAAGCTTTACGATTCTGAAAAAGGAATCTGGCTTCAGGGCGAACCATCTTTAGAAAAAGCTTACGAAATATACAAGAAAAAAATGCTATGGATAAGAAAAGCTGGCGATACAAAATTTATAAGCATAACAATAAAACATATATCCCCAGAATTTAGCCATAGAATGATAACTTTAATATTTGATGAAATTAATAACCTAACAAGAGAAAAAGATAATACAGAGACTTCACAATCATTAGCATATCTTCAAGATCTTCTGCCTAATACAAAAATTAAAGATGTAAAAGAAACTATTTCTAAGCTTATTGAAAGTCAAATTCAAAAAAATATGCTCTCTGAAATAAGAGAAGACTATTTCTTAGAATATTTAGATAAATCAATAGTTCCTGAGAATCCCGATAGTCTTTCTAAAAAAGTTTTATTGTCACTATCATTTTTAATGAATTTAATTTTTTCATCATTAGTGTTTTTAATTAGATTTTATTTTGGTAGAAACACACCTTAAAATTGCTGTAAATGAATATTATTATTACTGGTGGAGCTGGATTTATTGGCTCCAACCTTACAAAATATATAATTAATAATACTGATAGCAATGTTTTAGTAATTGATAAGTTAACATATGCTGGAAATAAGCTTTCTTTATTCTCATTAGAGAAAAATGATAAATATACATTTGTAAATGCAGATATAGTTAATAAAAAAAGAATCAAAGAGATATTTAAAACTTTTAAACCAACTCATATTATGCACTTAGCTGCTGAATCTCATGTAGACAGGTCTATAGATTCTTACAAAGAATTCGTAAATACGAATATCATTGGAACTATAACGCTTTTAGACTGCTCAAAAGATTACATGGAGTCTCTAAATTCAAAAGAAAAAGATGCTTTTAGATTTCTTCATATTTCTACGGATGAAGTATACGGAAGTTTAGGCTCGAAAGGTTTTTTTACAGAAAAAACAAACTATGATCCTAGTTCTCCTTATTCAGCATCAAAAGCAGCATCAGATCATTTTGTTAGAGTATGGAATAGGACGTACTCTCTACCGACAGTAATAACAAATTGCTCTAATAATTATGGACCTTATCAACATCCTGAAAAATTAATACCAAAAATAATTATTAATGCATTACATGGAAAAGACATTCCTATTTATGGTGAGGGTAATAACATCAGAGATTGGTTATTTGTTATGGATCATGTTCATGCATTATATGATGTACTTTTAAATAGCGACATAGGAAAGACATATAATATTGGTGGAAACAATGAGAAAACAAATGTTGAGGTAGCACACACAATTTGTAATATTATGAACACTAAAATAAATCAAAAGCCTAATAAAATTAAAGATTTCAAAGATTTAATTAAATTTGTAGATGATAGACCTGGACATGATAAAAGATATGCTATTGATGCATCATTAATAAAAAAAGAATTATCATGGGAACCCAATGAAACATTTGAGTCTGGTATAGAGCAAACTATTAATTGGTATTTAGATAATAAAGAATGGTTGAAAACATATGAGCGATAATCATAGAAAAGGAATAATCTTAGCTGGAGGTACTGGCTCAAGATTATTTCCAATAACCTTGGCTGTAAGCAAACAGTTACTTCCAGTTTATGATAAACCTCTGATTTATTACTCAATATCAACTTTAATGTATGCTGGTATTACAGAAATTCTCATTATTTCTACTCCGCATGACATACCTCTTTACAAAAAGCTTTTATCAGATGGATCTCAATGGGGGGTAAAGTTTAGTTTTGAAATTCAAAAGGAACCCAAGGGAATAGCTGAGGCATTTATCATCGGACAAGATTTTATTGGCAACAGCAATTGTGTTTTGATTTTAGGAGATAACATATTTTTTGGAGACGCATTTATAGAAAATCTAAAAGAAGCTTCATCACAAAAGAGTGGGGCTTGTATATTTGCATTTAATGTTTCTAATCCCTCTGATTACGGTGTTGTTGAGTTCAAAGATGATTTAGCAATATCAATTGAAGAAAAACCAAAGAAACCTAAGTCAAGTTTCGCAGTTCCGGGCATATATTTTTATGATAATTATGTAATTGAAATCGCTAAGAATATTTCACCTTCGGCAAGAGGTGAGCTTGAAATAACTGATATAAATAATTGGTATTTGAGCGAGGAAAAACTTTTTGTAAAAATTATGGAAAAAGGCACAGCATGGCTTGATGCAGGAACACCACAATCTATGATTGAGGCAGGCCAATTTATTGAAGTAATAGAAAAAAGGCAAGGCATCAAAATTATGTGTCCTGAGGAAGTAGCTTGGGAGGCCGGTCTCATAGATGATGAAAAATTAATCAAAACAACTGATAAACTAACTCAAAGCGAGTATGGAAAATATTTGAGGAACTTACTTAATAATTAATAATGAAGATAGAAAAAACTATTTTAAAAAATGTTCTGATTATTACCCCTAAAAAACATGAAGACGAGAGAGGATTTTTTAAAGAAATGTATCATCAAGATAGTTACTATAAAAATGGTATACCAGGAAATAATCTTAAATTTGTTCAAGATAACCATTCATTCTCAACGAAAGGAGTTATAAGGGGTATGCACTTTCAATTATCAAAACCTCAAGGGAAGCTTGTATCTGTTATATCTGGAGAAGTTTTTGATGTAGTTGTTGATATAAACCCAAAATCCCCAAATTTTAAAAAATGGATTGGGATTAATCTTTCATCCGAAAATGGAAAACAATTATGGATTCCACCAGGCTATGCTCATGGTTTTATGGTGACATCCGATTATGCTGATTTTTTATATAAATGTACTGAATTATTCGACCCTGATTTAGATATAGGATTTAATTTTAATGATCCTGATATTGCTATAGAATGGCCCTCAAATGATTTTATAGCTTCGAAAAAAGATGAATCTTTACCAAATTTATCAAATGTTTTGTCTAAAATAGATTTTTAGACTCTTAATGATTGCAACAAGAACATCAATTGGATTAGTTGCAAAATTTCTGAATATTTCTGTCATTTTATTAGTAGTACCTTTTATTGGTATAAATTTAGGTGAAGAAGCAGTTGGACTTTGGTTGCTTTTTTTTAGTATTGGTGGCATCACAGGTTTATTCGAAGCTGGATTTTATAACAGTGTTTTAAGATTTGTATCATATTTAACAGCTGGAAAAACTGATTTACCAGAAGAGGGCTTAGGATTTTTCGTTAATAAGCCTATTGAAGATTTACATGTTTTAGATAATGCAAAACTTAATTCGTTAATTGTAACAATTTCATTGATATTTCTTTTTATAGGAATAACTTTATTCTTAATTTTGTCAACATTAGGAAGTTTATATATCAATTTTCTTAATGTTAAAACAGTATCAATACCTGTAATACAAGGGGCTTGGTTTTTTTTTATTTTAGCTAGTTGCTTGCATCTAGCTTTTAGCTTTCTAAGTGCAATACTCCACGGTATAGGCAAGATAAATCAGAATAATGTTTGCATAATTATTTCAAAAGTAGTTTTTATCATATTATCAATTTTCGGTTTATCTCAAGGAGAAGGATTAGTTTTTCTATCTATTATATTTTTGTTACACGTACTGTTAATGAGATCTTTGAATTTTATAATTTTGATTCAATACATCAGCCTGAAAGCATCTGATTTATTTCAAATTAAAAATTTTTCGAAATCAATCTTTTTATCCCTTAGAAAGAATTCATTAAAGATGGTTATTGTAAATATAGGCTCATATGTACTTTCCAGGGGTAGTATTATTATCGCAAATGGTGCAATACCGGTTATATTGGCAACAAAATATACATTAACTATAACCTCTTTTACAGTCTTAGCTATGATTGCTACAGAGCCATTAAACTTAATGTACGATAGAATTTGCACATTACAAGCGAGCAATAGTAAACCAAAGATAAAAAAATTAGTTTTTAGCCTATATCTGTATGGATTGTTAATATTTTTATTTGGCGTTTTTTCTATATTTATTTTTCAACAATATTCGACTCCATTAGGATTAAATTTTAATTTTTTAGATAAAAATTTATTAACTTTAGTGTGTTTTATATATTTTTTTGAATATACAACAGGTTTTTCAAATGTTTACCTAACCTCAAAAAACTATATTCCATTCATGAAAGCCACATTAATATCAGGTTTTCTGGTATTGATTTGCAACTTTTTGTTTGTGCATCAATATGAAATAATAGGACTTATATTAATCTACGCAATTATTCAGTCTTGCTATAATTTTTGGAAATGGCCATATGAAATGATTACAGATTTTATGAAGAGCGATAGTGAAAAGCAGCAATAATATTCTAATAACAGGATCATCTGGATTTATTGGTTCGGCAGTTCTTAAAGAATTGTACAAAAATAAAGATAACAATTTTTTTTTGTTGAAAAGAAAGAATTCATCTATGCGTAGGATTGAACAATTAATTAATTCTAAAAGGATAACTACTTTTTATTATGATGAATTAAAATACTTATTTAAAAATCATACGATTGATTTTGTAGTTCATTTAGCCACAAATTATATTAAACATGATAAATTCGATGATCATACATCCTTAATCAAGGATAATATTGAAAAACCATCAAAGTTACTTTACCTTTCTGTTAAAAATAAAGTTAAGGGATTTATTAATACTGGGACCTTTTTTGAGGTCGATAAAAATGCAAATTTTATTACTGAAACATCAGTGACAAAACCATTTAATTTTTATGCAAAAACAAAAATTCAGTTTCAAAACATACTTGAAGCAGAATCTAAAGGAATAAATAACGTTACATTAAGATTATTTTCACCATATGGACCTAATGACAACCTTAAAGTAGTACCATATATAATTGAATCCTTGATAAAAGACATTGAATTTGATATTGATAATCCAAATATTAATTGTGATTTTACCTATGTTGATGATATAGCAAAGGCTTATGCTAAATGTATTGAAGTAATGAAAAATGGTCTTGAAATGCCTAAATTAATTAATATATGTTCAGGCACTTTTTACACTCTATCAGAAGTAATTCGTTATTTAGAAAAAGAAACAAATAGAAAAATTAAAGTTAATTATAAAAACTATGAATCTATTGTATTAAAGGAATCTTCTAATAAGTTAGCATTAGATACATTAAACTGGGTTCCTGAAACGAACATAAGAGATGGCCTTTATGAAACTTATTTATATTATTTAGACAAAAATAAAAATAAAAGATGAATTTAAATTTAAACATTCCAATTCAGTTATATATTGCAATGACATATTGCACATATCTTGTTCAAAAAAATCTAGGTGGAGAATATATAGCAGAGGGAGTCCCTCTAATACTTGGTTTAATTGTTGCGTTTTTTTTTCTTATAAAAGTAATGAATGCAAAATTTAAAATAAGGTTTAAGACATTATTTTTTATGTACTTATTTTATTTTTTATATATAACAATTATTACATTAATATTTATTATTATTGATAATCATAATCCCTATAGATTACTTTTTTTATATCAATATTTTCCAATGTTTACAGTTATCTTAATGCTTGGAAATGAACATTTATTTCATATTAAAAGAGAATTAATTCTAATAACGATTGGTTTTTTTGCAACATTGAGTGCAGTATTTGGAATTCTTCAATTTTTGGGTTTTGAGCCTGGAGTTCCAATAGACATTAATAGAGCAAGAGGTCTTTCGAGGTCTACTTTGAACTATAGTACATTAATGTTTCTTGGCTTTGTAGCTTCTAATTTAATCTCAAAAAAATCTCTTAGAATTGTATTTTCCTTAATAATTTTTGCTGGTGTCTTAGCTTCTCAAGGAAGAGGTGGCATTTTTGCATGCGTAGCATTTTATATGGCTTATATGTTATTTTCTAACTTTAAAGTGAGCAATATAATTTTTTCAGTTTTATCAATAATGGTTATGATATTTCTCGCATATTTTTACTTGCCAGAAGACAACTTAAAAAATTTCGAAATTCTTACAGAACGTCTATTGATTGCCTTTGATGCAAATGATCCTTCAAATAGCCAGAGACTTTATTCTATGACAAAATTTTTTGATGAGTTTAGAGTGGTCGGCCTTGGAGCAGGAATAACCGGACCAGCTGCGGAAAGATTTGAATCCGGAACAGGTTATGAGAGTTTTTTGCTTGCAACAATTGTGCAAGGTGGAATATTTGGATTGTTCATGATGATAGTTCTGTGGTCTACAATTTTTTTAAGACTATCTCAAGTAAAAATAGAAATCTTTGCCTATTTAGTTGGACTTATTTTTATGATGATGGTATCTCAAACACTAGAAACTCCTTCGATAAATATAATGGTTTGGTTGTTGCTAATTGTTTTAATTGCCACCGACTCAAAAGAATTTATAGAAAACAAAAAAGAACCTAATGAATATTTGCCAATGTGGCTTCAAATTCTCGGAAAAAAGACAGCTTAATAAGAATCCAATAATCATTGTTATATTGCCAATAAAACTTATGACTTTTTTAAGATAGTAATCTAAGCCTGACAAATTCTTTTAAATTATAAGTTATAATGGTTCTAAATTTTTACTTAAAAAAACTGATAAAAAATGCATAAAAACATTTAAATTTAATTATGATCGATTTGCTTATAGTTACCGGGGGCACTAGAGGAATTGGAAAAAATATCGTCTATAATTCATCATCAGCAGCTAAGAAGATTTTAGCAATAGGTTCTTCAAATCTAGTTAGGCGCATAGAAGATCTAAACAATAATATATTTTCTATTAAAAAAGACTTGTCAAATATTAATGACAACTTTGAAGAGTTAAGAGCTTTTTTAAATCAACATAATCCATCATCAATTGGTTTGTCTCTTTGTGCTTCTCAACTTGGAAGCCATGGTGGACTATTAGATGCCGACTTTGAGGAATGGTCTAATTTATACAAAGTCAATGTTTTGGGTAATCTTCATGTTTTAAAAACTACTCTGGAGTCAATTAAAAAAGATATACCCATACGTGTAGTTTTATTTGGTGGAGGTGGAGGTGCATATGGATATCCAGATTTTTCGGGTTATGCATTATCAAAAGTAGCCGCAATTAGAGCAGCTGAAAATATTGGAATGGAATTTAAAGATAATTATAAGAATGCTTCAATTGTTGCATTAGCTCCTGGTGCAGTGTCAACTGAAATGCTCGCTAAAGTAGAATCATATGGTGCAGAAGTTAAAACGAGAACAAACATTTCCGAACCAACATCATTTGTAGCTAATTTCATAACAGATAATATTCCATCAATGAGGTTAAACGGATGCTTTATCCATGTTAGGGACGATTTAGAAAAATACTATAATCAAAATATTGAAGAAAATCACTTTAAATTAAGGAGAATAGATTGAGATTGCTTTTTCAGGACTGGTTGAATATTAAGAGAAAGGAATTTAGCTTTAAAAACTTAAGACTCCACTTGGAATAACCTAGGTACAAACTTTTAATAATACACAAATGTTTAACAAGATAATTCTAATATTAAAAGAATTTAAGAGGCTATCCATGGATTTTTTAGCTCTAATTTCTTTCCATTTGCATTATAAAAAATTCATAAATACTAATAAAAATGATGAAGATCTAAAAGATGGAGTGACTGTTGTTGTAACATCTTGTGGAAGACCAAATCATCTAGAAGGGATGCTTTTAAGTTTTATTAAATTTAACACATACCCAATTGATGAAATAATAATTATTGAAGATGCTGGCTGTAAAGATTCAATTAATGTTGCTAAAAAAATAGTTAGTAAAAATATATTAAGAATTATTTGCAATAATAAAAATATTGGTCAAATGGCTTCAATTGATAAGGCTTATTCATTTGTTAAAACAAAATATATTTTTCATATTGAAGAAGATTGGATATTTTTAAAACCAAATTTCATTGAAAAATCTTTAAGAGTTATGGAAAATAATCCTCACCTGGCATGTATTTCTCTTAGACCTCACCAAGATTGGAAAAAATATTCTTATGTAAGAGTGGATAATGAATATTTCATTATCGACAAGATCAGAAATTTTATATGGAACGGTATATGTATCAATCCTGGCATTTATAAAACTAATAATTATTTTAAAATAGGCAAATATACTTTTTACAAAAAAGAAAGACAAGTTATTCAAGCATATGGACATATTGGTCTAAAAGGTGGGTTATTATCTGATGAACTTGGTTATGTTTATCACTCTGGTGACGACGCAACAACAAGAAAAAAATATAAAGTAGCATGACTAATAATTTTGAAAATCCCCTAGTTTCAATCCTTATGCCTATTGGCTCAATAAATAAATATTTAGATAAAACTCTATGTTCAATTAATAGCCAAACATACAAAAATATTGAACTTATCGTTGCTTGCGATTACTTAATATATGATGAGTTGATAAAAATTATTAGTAAATATAAATTTAAATCATACATATATCCGTTACATTTATCTGGTATTGGCTTTGCTAGAAATGTAACAATTAATAGATCCAATGGAGATTTTCTTGCACCATGGGATTCTGATGACATTTCAGACGAAAATAGACTTCAAAAACAAGTTGAATACTTACTTCAAAATCCAGACTGTGGCATTGTTGGAACAAAAGTTGAGCTCATAGATGAGAACAACAAAATTATCAATAACCAAAAATTCAAATTTTTTCAAACAAACAAACAAATCCGTGATGCATTGAAATATAGACAACCTCTTTTCCATTCTTCTATGGTTTTTAGAAGAGAAATTTTGTTTAAAGCTAAAGGATATTTGTATGGACATACCTCAGAGGATCATGAGTTATTTATTAGAATTGCAAGGGATGAGTCAATACTATTTCATAATCTTAATAATGTTTGCACTTACTACAGAAGACATGCAGATCAGTTATCGGACTTTTCTAATTTAAAAAAGCATTTTAGAGAAGTTACTGGATTTATGTTTTCTGAATTTCTTCGAACGGGTTCGCCTTATTATATAATTGGAATATTTGCTAATTTACCAATTTTTAGAAGAATTCGTCATTTTCTTAGGAGTATATAATGAAAGCTATTGTAACAGGTGCTGCGGGTTTTATTGGAAGTCATTTAGTTGATAGATTACTTTTAGAAGGTCATGAGGTTATCGGAATTGATAATTTTGTAACAGGTCGACATGAATTTCTTGAAAATGCTAAATCATATGAAAGTTTTAAACTTTTTGAAATGGATTTACTAGACTTAGAAAATATAAAAAGAATATTTTCATGCGACATTGTATTTCATCTAGCAGCTAATGCCGACGTTAGATATGGTATAGAGAACCCTTATAGAGATCTTGAACAAAATACAATAGCTACATATAACGTGCTGGAAGCTATGCGCCATAACAAAGTAAAAAAAATTGCTTTTTCTTCAACTGGTTCAATATATGGCGAGTCTGAAGTTATTCCAACTCCGGAAAATGCCAATTTCCCAATACAAACTTCTCTTTATGGGGCCTCAAAGCTAGCATGTGAGGGACTCATTTCAGCATATGCTGAAGGATTTGAATTTCAATCATGGATTTTTAGATTTGTTTCTGTTCTTGGAGAAAGATATACCCATGGCCATGTTTATGATTTTTATAAGCAACTAAAAAATAATCCACATGAACTGAAAGTACTAGGTAATGGAAAACAAAATAAGTCTTATATGTATGTTGGTGATTGTATAGACGCTATTCTTTTATCAATTAAAAAATCAAAAAGTAAAGTTAACATTCTTAATTTAGGCTTAGACCAATCAGTTGAAATAGATGAATCAATTTTATATATTTGCAAAAAATTAAATGTAAAACCGGAACTTACATATACAGGTGGAGATAAGGGATGGATTGGAGACAATCCTCATATTCATTTAGATATTAATAAGATTCTTAACTTGGGATGGAAGCCTAAAGTTTCAATAAAACAAGGCATAGAAAAAACAATAGACTTTTTGCTAGATAATGAATGGGTGCTAGAAACAAGAAGAGAGCAATTAGATCTTATCAACAAGAATGTACCTCAAAATAGGAAGAAAATATTACAAGATGAAACGAAATATTTAGTTGTTGGTGGTGGAGGATTCATTGGGAGTTATGTTGTCGATATGCTCCTAAGTAAAGAATCTACCTCGAAGGTAATTGTTTATGATAATTTTTGTTCAGGCAAAAAATGGCATCTAAAAGAACATTTAGAGAATAATAAATTTCAACTTATTGAAAAAGATATCTATGATAAAGATATTTTTGAGTGTGCAAAAAATATTGATGTAACTATCATGCTAGCTGCAAATGCAGATATTGCCTCTGCTCTGACTGATCCTCAAATTGATTTTACTCAAGGAACACACCTTCTTCAGATTGTGCTTGAAGCTATGCGTCAAGGAGGCTGTAAGAAGCTTTTATATGCCTCAGGCTCTGGTGTTTATGGTGAAACCGGATATGAAATTGTTTCAGAAGATTATAGTCCCATGCAACCTATCTCAACTTATGGGGCAAGCAAGCTTAGTTGTGAGGCATTAATTTGCAGCTATTGTTATATGTTCAATATTGAAGCATCAGCTTTTAGGTTTGGAAACGTAGTCGGAGGGCGACAAACTCATGGCGTTGCATATGATTTTATGAATAGACTTAAAAATGATTGTTCAATCTTAGAAATTCTTGGTGACGGAATGCAAAGCAAGCCATATATTTATATTGATGATGTAGTTTCATCAATATTTATAGCTTCTGAGAAACAAACTAAAATATTTGATGTTTATAATGTTGCCCCACAAGAAACAGCTACGGTGAATGAAATTGCTGATATAGTTTTAGAACAAATGAATATTAAGAAGTCTGATTGTCAATATAAATATACTGGAGGAGATAGAGGCTGGAAAGGTGACGTTCCCATAGTTCGTCTTAATACTAAAAAGATAGAAGATCTTGGTTGGAAACCATCAATGAACTCAATTGAAGCTATAAAAAAATCTGTGTCGGAAATGTACGAAAACATTGAAAATTTTGAAAATGATTAATTTATTTATAGTAACTAGGGACTTAAAAGTCACTGGAAATTCATCATTCAATAATTTATCAAACAAAACAAAAAAAATTTTGGGCATATCTTCAGAGCCAATAAAAGATATATCAAATCTGAAAATCGTCATTTATTTAATTAAAAATTATTTTAAAAAATTAAAAGATTTTCAATACAAACATTGCTCTCAATTTTAATGAAAATATATAATATTGGAATAATAGGGTGTGGCCTCATAGGTTCAAAAAGAGCAAAGTCTCTTGGAGAAAGAGCAAAACTTATAGCATGTTGTGACATTGATCTTAAGAAAGCAAAAAAAATAGCCAAAGAATCAAATGCTTTAGTTTTTCAAGATTGGAATGATTTAATTAAATTAGACGAAATAGACATAGTTATTGTGGCCACATTGCACAATACACTTTATCCAATAGCCAAAGAAACAATACTAGCTGGAAAGCATTTATTAATTGAAAAACCAGGTGCAAAAAATTCATCCGAGCTAAAAGAACTTATTGAAGTTTCAAAAAAATCAAACTTAAAAATTAGAGTTGGTTTTAATCACAGGTACCATCCAGCCATTTTAAAAGCTAAGAATATTATAGAAAATGGAGCTCTTGGAGATTTGATGTTTATTAGAGGCAGGTATGGACATGGAGGAAGGGTTGGTTATGAAAAAGAGTGGAGAGCTAATCCTTCTTTATCAGGAGGAGGTGAGTTGATTGATCAAGGTCCTCACTTGATTGATCTTTCCTCAATGTTTTTAGGACAATTTACAAAAATCAATGGGTCAGCTCATACCTATTTTTGGAACATGCCTGTAGATGATAATGCTTTCATGGTTCTAAAAAATGATGAGGATAAAACTGCATTTTTGCATGTTTCTTGTACAGAATGGAAGAATATGTTTTCAATGGAGATATATGGAAAGCGTGGAAAACTAGAAATTAATGGTCTTGGCGGCAGTTATGGGGTTGAAAAATTAACCCACTATAATATGTTAGAAGAGATGGGGCCTCCAGAAACTTCAGAATGGGAATATCCTGAAGCAGATAGCTCATGGAGTGTTGAAATGAATGATTTCTTTAATGATATTGAAAATAATAACGAACCAGAAGCCAACCTAGAAACAACCCTTAATTGCATGGAGGTTATTGAAAAGATATACAAGGATTCAAAATATGATTTTAGTTCCTAGTCTCATTAGAAAAAGCTTAGGAGAGGCAGATTTGAATTTTATTTTGAAAGAACATAGTCCATATTTCATAAATTGTAAAATTTTGTAATGTACAAAAATTTAGGATTATTGTTTAATAATTATAGCTTTATCCAAGCTTCAGGATTATTAATATCAATACTTACCACATTAATTATAATAAGATTTTTACCACAAGAAGATTATGGAATATATATCTATAGCGTAGCTTTCTTAGAGTTTGGTTTTAATTTCATAGTATTTGGTTTTGAACTTTCTATAAATAAACTAAAAAAAATATATTCTTTGAGAGTTATTAATTTTATTTTATCTTTTTCAGTTATTAGACTAATAAATATAATTATCTTCATGTTTTTTGCTGTGTTGATAGTAAGTCCAGTAAATAATTTTTTATATTTTTGTTTTTTAATATCTTTTGCAGCTTTTTTAAATTTAAATTTTTTATATTATTCAGAACAAGATCTAAAATGGCATGCAGTTTCTTATGTAATTTCGAAACTTTTTTTTATAATCTATGTCCTTTCCATGAAAGAAAGCTTGAACATCAATAGTCTTTTAAGTGTCTATTGTTTATCATTCATGCTATTTTCAATAATGCACTTGGTATTCTCAAAAATAAATGTAAAGAAAATCGAATTAAATTTACTGCCAATAAAAGATATTTTTTCTGAAACTTTTTCATTCTCAGTTCTAAGAATAATAGTATTTTTTGAAATTTATGTTGCATTATCTTTATATAAAAACTATCTATCTTTAAAGATATTTTCAATGGTGGCTTTAGTAATTACAATTTCTAGAATTCTTGTATCTTTTCTATATACTACTGTTACACCAATTTACAAAAAAGTTGCTATCAATAAATCAGCTTTGCTAAATAAAGATTTAAAATATCAAGTATATTTCCCAAGCTTTCTTTTGGTATTAGCTATCTTATTATTTATACTTTTTACCCCTCAGCAATTTATCGACATTGTTTTTATAAATTATGAAAATTCAAGAGTGCTGATATTGCTGGGAGTTTTTCTTGCGTGCTCACATTTCCCTTTTATGATTTTTTCAAATATCTACTTATTACCAAATAGTCATACAAAACAATATATTTCTAATAGATTCCTTGTAATATTTTTTATAGCTATAGCTTTATTTAATTTTGAAAAGCTAGACTTTACTTCGTCAATTTTAATATTTATTCTCGCTGAGATAATTGTTTTTTTCATAAGCTATACGGTATATAAATTTTCAACATTTAAATGATAAAAAATATTGGTGTCATTGGATCAGGAAAAGCAGCAAATAATTTTTGTAGGAATATTGCTGTTAATAAAAATTTTCATCTTTTTAGTGTTTTTTCAAGAAACATAAAGCATGCTGAAGTTTTCTCAAAGAAATTTAATGCTAATTGTTACTTTAATAATTTAGAGGATTTCTTATCTCAAAAAGACTTAGACATAATTTACATTGCTCTTCCTACTTCTCTTCATTTTCAGTATGCAAAAAAATGTTTAGAAGCAAAAAAAAATACCATAGTTGAAAAACCATTATGTTCAAATATTGATGAGGCAAATATTCTGTTTGCGATTGCTGAACTTCATGGTGTGAGATTGGTTGAAGCTATTTGGACAATCTACCTTCCAAAAATTAAAAATTTTATGAATTTTATTACTCATGATGTAAGCAATATTAAAAATGTGAAGTCTTCCATTTGTTTACCAAACACGGATTTAGATAATGAGATTTTTACTAATAAAAATGCTGGGGGTTGTCTATTGGATCTTGGAGTATATCCATTACATTTAATGACATATATTGATGAGAATTTCAAAGAAATAAAGGTTCTTGAAATAGAAAAAAATCAACACGATATTGAGACTTCTATTAAATTTGAGATAACTTATGAATCATTCAAATTTATATGTTTAGTTTCAATTTTAAGCAAAAAAGATGAGTCTTATTTTTATGTAGAACATTGCGATAGCTATTCTAAAATTTTTCATCCAATATTTAATCCCCCATTTTTATTTAATAATAGAAAAAAATTAAATCAGGGTTTAAATTTTTATGTAAATAAAATTTTAGGCAAACTTAAGAATAAATTTATGAAACGAAATCCATTACATTACCAATTAGAAGTTTTTACCTATAATGATAATCTTTATGAGGATGCTAAAAAGAGAACTTTGCTTGTTTTAACAATAATAGATAAGCTTAAGAAAATATAAAGAAATTAACTGTAAGAATTATTTTAGATTGCTAAATGAATTACCGCGATTTGACTTCTACAAGACCAAAAATATCTGTGCTTCTTCCTATAAAGTTAATAACTCCTTTTTTAGAGAAAAGCTTGGATTCACTTCAGAATCAAACTTTCACCGACTATGAATTGATAATAGCTTGTGATGAATCGATTTCTGAAAAGATTTCAGAAATAACAAAAAAATTTGATAATCATGTCAAAATATTTCCTTTAAGGTTAAGTGGAATAGCGTTTGCATTAAATACCTGCATTAATGAATCTTCTGGTGATCTTCTTGCAAGATGGGATTCAGATGATTTTTCCGACACAAATCGATTTGAAGAGCAAGTGAAGGCTTTTACAAATGATAATGAGCTAGATGTCGTTGGAACAAAGTGTATTATCATTGATGAGAATAACAATAAAACAAATCAAGTATTTAAATTTTTTGAGGACAATAGCTCAATAAGAAAAGCATTAAAGTATAGACAACCTCTTCTTCATCCATCTTTAATGATAAAAAAAGAAATAGTTTTAAGTGTAAATGGTTATCTTTATGGACACACCTCTGAAGATCACGAAATGTTTATAAGAATAGCTAGAAATAAAGCTATTAAATTTAAAAATTTATCTTCTACATGCACCTATTATAGACGACATCCAGGTCAACTTTCTGACTTCTCTCATCTAAAAACTCATTTTAGGGAAGTTGGATTATTCATGATAATTGAATTTATGAGAACAAAATCTCCGATGTATCTTGTCGGTCTTTTTGCAAATCTCCCAATCTTTAGAAAAATACGACATTTAATAAGAAAATTAAATTTTTTTAATTAGAGTTAACTTATATTTTTTAAAGTATGATTTGATACAATAACTTTCTTTGCATATATCTTATTGTTTTGTGAGTGAGGAGCATGGATATCCATTTAATATGAAGGAGAGCACATTGAATATTCTTGTTGTTGGGGCTGGATTAATTGGACGGGAAAGAATATCGGCAATTAAAAAAATTTCTGCAAATTTTTCACTTAAATTTAATATAAATGTAGTTGATACCAATGAAAAAATTTTAAAAAAAATCAAAGATGATTTTAATGTCACCATTAATATTAACTTAGAAGAGGAATTAAAAAAGAATCCAGACTGGATTTTTATCTGTACACCTCACTCAATAGCCTCAAATTTATTAAAAGAATCATTTAATTATTCAAAAAATATACTTGTAGAAAAGCCCTTAGGAAGGAATATCGAAGAATGTGAGGACATAATTGACTCAAAACCAAATGAAACTAATTTATATGTAGGATATAACTATAGGTTTTATCAAGGCATTAATTTGTTATTAAATCATGCTAAAAACAATTTCTTTGGTGAATTAATCTCAATCAATATGATTTTAGGACATGGAAATTCCCCAGGAATGGAAAACTCATGGAAGCTAAGTCCAGAGATGTGTGGTGGTGGATGTTTAATAGATCCTGGAGTTCATCTTCTTGATATTGCACTAGAAATTTCTGAATCAAAATTAACAGTATGCGGTGGTAAATACTGGAAAGGTTTCTGGAAAACAGGAATTGAAGAGGAGGCGCATATTATTCTAGAGAATGATGATAATGTAATTTTTAATATTCAATCCTCACTTAATCGATGGAGGAGTAACTTTAGGCTTGAGGTGAATGGAACAGAAGGATATGGAATTGTTTACGGAAGAGGTAGAAGTTACGGAGATCAGTTTTACAAAACTGGAAGAAAATGGGGGTGGCAATCAGGTAAAAATCAAGCTGATTCTGAAATTTATCATATAGAAAACTACTCGGCTGAAGATTCGTTTTATGAAGAAATACTATCTTTATTTTCTTTGGACTCAGAACATATTTTAAATAGTAAGATATATAATTCTAATCATAAATCTGCTAAAAAGGTTATGGAGCTTTTAAAAGAATGTAGAAATGAATTACAACTAAAGGAGAAATTATAAATGATAGTTGTTAGAAGTCCTTTAAGGATATCTTTGGGAGGAGGAGGCACAGATTTGCCATCATATTATAGAGAAAATGAGGGATTTTTAATTGCAGCAGCAATAAATAAGTATGTTTTTGTATCAGTAATGAATCCATTTACAAATGGCTATACATTAAAATATTCTGAATATGAAAACGTAGAAAATATAAAAGATATTAAGCATCCAATCATTAGAGAGAGCCTTAAACTTGGTTTTAAGAAGAACCTTGAAATTACTACTCTTGCAGACTTACCATCTGGAACAGGTCTTGGCTCTTCAGGAAGTTTTACAACAGCCCTTTTGAAAGCTCTTTATATTAATTCATCACAAAATCTTAATGCAGAGGAGTTAGCAGAGCTAGCTTGTGATATCGAAATAAATAAGTTGAATGAGCCAATAGGAAAGCAAGATCAGTATATTGCTGCTTTTGGAGGCATTTCATCATTTAAATTTAATAATGATGATTCAGTTAATGTTGAGCCATTAAATATTTCTGAAGATACTTTGTATGATTTAGAAGATAACTTGATGTTATTTTTTACAGGTTATTCAAGAAGTGCCGGGAAGATACTTAAAGATCAAAAAACAAAATCAATGCAAAACGATCAAGAAATGCTTGAGAATCTACACAAAGTAAAAGAAATAGGTTATCAAAGTAAAAAAGTTTTAGAATCTGGCGATACAAGAATTTTTGGAGAACTAATGCATGAACATTGGGAAAATAAGAAAAAAAGATCTGGCGGAATGAGCAATCAAAACATTAATGATTGGTATGATATTGCTATTAAAAATGGAGCAATTGGAGGTAAGCTTGTTGGTGCAGGCGGAGGTGGATTTTTAATGTTTATGGCAGAAGACAGAAATAAATTAAGGAAAGCTTTAACAAAAGCTGGAATGGAAGAGGTTAGATTTAGATTTGACTTTGAAGGAACAAAGACTCTAATTACTTAAGATGTACCCTTGTATAATTTTATGTGGTGGATTAGCTACACGACTTGGATTAATTGCATCAGAAACACCTAAATGTTTACTTGAAGTAAACAGTAAACCCTTTTTGTATTATCAACTTAAGCTTCTTGAGGAATCTGACATTAAGGAAGTTTATTTATCTGTTGGTCATATGAGTGAAAATTTTTTTGATTTTATAAATAAATATAATTTCAAAAATATTAAAATTAAGCTTGTTGATGATGGATCTACTCCTCTTGGAACAGGTGGTGCAGTTAAAAATATTTTGAAAAAAATTAAAACCCCATCATTTGTTATGTATGGCGACTCCTATTTAAGAATTAATTTCTTCAATGTTTTTCAAAAATACAAACCAGATAGTGGACCAATGTTGGTTATATACAAAAATGAGAACAAATATGACAAAAGTAATATATATTTTGACGGAGACAATATTATTTATAATAAAAAAAATCCAAGCATAAAATGTAATTTTATTGACTATGGAATTGGTATTTACAAATATACTGACTTTGATAATACGCCTGATTCATTTGACCTAAGTTTAATTCAAGAAAATTTTTCTCAAAAAAAACAGCTTCAATATTTTAAAGCATATAAAAAATTTATTGAAATAGGAACACCTCAAAGCTATAAGAACGCAGAAGAATTTTTTAAAAAAGATGAAATTAAATAAATTTAAAAATATTTTTCTTGATAGGGATGGAATTATTAATGATGTCATTATTAGAGATGGCATTATTTCATCACCTAGATCATTAAGTGAGTTTAAATTTAGAGATGACTTTTTAGATTTTGCAAAAAAAGTGGACAAAACTCATAATTTTTTTTTAGTCACTAACCAACCTGATGTGAAAAGAAACCTTCTGAAAATAGAGGATTTGCATGAAATGCATAAATTGTTAATTAATATTTTAAATTTTAAAGAAATTTATGTATGTACTCATGATGATGACGATAATTGCAATTGCAGGAAACCAAAACCAGGTATGATATTAGATGCGATAACTTCAAATGATCTCAAATATGATGAATGCATAATGATTGGAGACAGTGTAAAAGATATTAAGGCGGCAAATTCAGCTGGTATTGATGCTTTTTTACTTGATACAAATTATAATAAAGATATTAGTTATAAAAACAAAATTCAAAGTTTATTAAGTCTTATTTAATAAATTTAACGGGGTAATATAATGTCTTTTTCTAAAAGTTATCTGGAACAAACTTCTAATATAGCTAACTCTCTAGATTCGGAAGTAATAGAAAATATTGCAAATGAGCTTGCTAATCTAAGAGAAAGAAACGGTAGACTTTTTTTTATTGGGTCAGGTGGAGGTGCGGGACACTCAAGTCATGCTGTATGTGATTTTAGAAAACTGGGAAATATTGAATGTTATACACCTAGTGATAACGTATCAGAATTGACCGCAAGGGTAAATGATGACGGGTGGGATACAGCATACTCAAACTGGCTGAAAGTAAGTAATTTTAATTCAAATGATGCTATTTTTGTATTTTCAGTTGGAGGTGGAAGTAAAGAAAAAAACATAAGTGTAAATTTAGTTAATTGCATTTTACTTGCTAATGAAGTTGGTGCATCAGTCATGGGAGTAGTTGGAAGAGATGGAGGTTATACAAAAGAGTCAAGTGAATTAACAATGGTAATACCAACTGTTGATGAAAATTTGGTAACCCCTCATACGGAAGGATGGCAAGCAGTTTTATGGCATCTTTTAATCTCGCACCCACTTGTTGGTGTTAATGAAACTAAATGGGAGTCTACAAAATGAGCGATATAAAAATAAAAATTTTTTCTGATGGTGCTAACGTTGAAGATATGATCGAGGCAGATAAATCAAATGCTGTAGACGGATTTACTACCAACCCAACTCTGATGGCAAAAGCAGGAATTACTGATTATTTAGGTTTTGCAAAAGAGGTTTTATCTCAAATAAAAGAAAAATCAATTTCATTTGAAGTTTTTTCAGATGAAATAAACGAAATGTATGATCAAGCTCTAACTCTCAAGGATCTGGGTGAGAATGTTTATGTAAAAATTCCAGTTACAAATACTAGACAAGAGTATACATATGACCTTATTAAAAAACTTTCTAATGAAGAAGTAAAGCTGAATGTTACAGCATTGTTTACCAAGGACCATATTGATCAAGTTTTTAATGCTTTGAACAAAGACATACCTTCAATAATTTCTATTTTTGCAGGGAGAATTGCAAATGCTGGTATAGATCCAGAACCCACGATGATATATGCCTCTGAATTAGTTAAAAATTATCCAGAAATTGAAACATTATGGGCCAGCTCTAGAGAGGTTTTCAATATATTTCAAGCAGAAAGATCAGGTACGGATATTATTACATTACCTCCAAATTTAGTATCAGGAATGAAAGACATTGGAAGAGACTTAGATGATTATTCTCTTGATACCGTAAAAATGTTTTATGATGATTCTGTGAAAGCGGGATACAAAATATAAAAATTAATTTTGATATCTGTTTCAATTGTAAGTCACGGTCATGGAAACATGATTCCTGAGCTAATATCCTCTTTGAATGAATGCCCAGAAGTCTCTCAGATAATTCTAACTCAAAATATTCCTGAAGATATTTCTATTGATGAAAAGAAAAATTTAACTATTATTAAAAATACTTCACCAAAAGGCTATGGTGAGAACCATAATAATGCTTTCAATATATCTAAAAACGACTATTTTTGTGTTTTGAATCCGGACATAAAAATTTTAAAGAACCCATTTTTGAATTTAACTAATTTTTTAAAGGAGAAAGATGTAGGCCTAGTTTCACCAATGATTGTAAATCTTCAAAATATTGAGGAAGATAACATGAGATATTTTCCTACTTTGTATCTTCATTTCAAAAAACTTATTGGATTATCTCAGGGAATTTTTAAAAGTAATTCCAACGAAGTTTATCCAGATTGGGTTGGAGGAATGTTTATGCTTTTCAAAAAGTCTGCATTTGAAATTGTAAATGGTTTTGATGAAAAATTTTTTTTGTACTATGAAGATGTAGATATTTGTGCAAGGTTAATGAAATTAAATATTAAGGTCGCAGGATTAAAAACAGTAATTGTGGCTCATGATGCTAGAAGAGACAGCAGGGTAAAGTATAATTACATGATGCTTCATGCAAAAAGCCTAGCTAGATATTACTTAAAATATTTATTTAGATTACCAAAGAATAATAATCATTAATCACTATAAATGGCTAAAAAAAACATTGTTGTTGCTAGTGGAGGATTTGATCCCATACATAGCGGCCATATAAAATACTTAGAAGATGCGAAAAAACTTGGCGATATTCTTATTGTCGCATTGAATAGTGATAAATGGCTTATCAAAAAGAAAGGATTTAAACTTATTTCTTTTAAAGAAAGAGCTTTAATCTTGTCAAAGTTATCCATGGTAGATCACGTTATAAGTTTTAAAGATGACAAAATTGGAAGCTGTATAAATGCTTTGGAAAAAATTAAAAAGAAATATAAAAATGACAAAATTATATTTGCCAATGGAGGAGATAGGAACATCAAAAATATACCAGAAATGATTGTAGATAAAATTGATTTTGCATTTGGAGTTGGTGGCAGTGAAAAAATGAATTCTTCAAGTTCAATTGTTAAAAATGCCAATTATTATAATGAAAAAAGAGTATGGGGAGAATTTTTTAATCTATTTAAAGATGAAAAAGTAAAAGTTAAAGAACTGATAATTGGTCCTGGAAAAGGAATTAGTTATCAAAGACATTTTAAGAGAGATGAGGTTTGGTTTATTAGTAAAGGCATATGTGATTTAAAATATAGTCGCAAAGATCCTGACGATTATGAAATGATTACGTTAAAATCAAATGATTTATTTCAAGTAAAAAGAAATGAGTGGCACCAGGTAATTAATAAACAGAATGAATCATGTCATATTATTGAGATTCAATATGGTGAAGAAACCAATGAAAATGATATTGAAAGACTATCATTTTATGAAAATAACGAGAAAAATAATGATTGAATTTATTAACATCTGCAAAGACAAACCGTATAAATTATTTAAAAAGCATTATGAAGAAGCATTGAATAAAAGACAGAAAATAATTGAAGGTATTTCTATATCTTCATTTGACAAGTCTACTCAAAAAGTTACTTCACGATTTGTAAATTTAAAATATATTAAGAATGAAGATTGGATATTCTTTAGTAATTATAATTCACCAAAGTCAAATTCATTTTTATCTCATTCTCAGATATCTGCACTAATACATTGGCCTGAAACTAGTTTTCAATTAAGAATACTTGCAAATATTAAGAAAACTTCAGATGAATTTTCAAATGATCATTTCTCTGGACGTTCAATGCATAAAAATGCTGTTGCAATATCCTCTAATCAATCTAAAAAAATATCATCTTATGACGATGTAATTAAAAACTATGAAAATGCTCTTGCTAAAGGCGCTGACTTTTTATCCAAAAGACCTGATTATTGGGGAGGATTTACATTTAAACCCTACTATTTTGAATTTTGGACTGGTAATGATTCTAGAATCAATAAAAGGATTGAATTTGTAAAAAAAGACGATGTATGGGAGGAATCATTTTTACAACCATAATTATTTACCGAACACTATAATTAGTTTAAAATTGCGACAATGACAACCATATCTCACAAACTTTTAACAAAATATTCGTTTTGATTAATATTATTTTTTCTTAAATATTCCTGGTAAGTATTATCGCAACAAATAAAAAAAATATTGTTCCTATAAATCAAAACATTAAAGCTGATAAAGTTCTTTTGATCGGCGCTGATGGAGAAAAAGAGGGTATAGTTGATATACATATGGCAATTGAAGCTGCAAAGTCAGCCTCTTTAGACTTAGTTCAAGTTTCATCGTCTGATGCAGACACAATCGTATGTAAACTTCTTGATTATGGAAAATATGTTTTTGACAAAAAGAAAAATGCATCATCTGCAAGATCAAAAGTAAAAAGGACATCAACAAAGGAAATAAAATTTCGACCCTCAACAGACACTGGCGATTACAATATAAAATTAAAAAAAATTAAAAGCTTTATTCTTGATGGAGTTAAGACTAAAATAAGCGTCAGATTTAGAGGTAGAGAAATACTTAATAGCGATATAGGACTTGCACTTCTTGGTAAAATTAGAGATGAGGTATCTGAAATCGCACAAGTTGATCAAGAGCCATCATTAGAAGGCAGACAACTTTTAATGATTCTGTCACCTCTCAAGAAGAAATAAATATGGGCTATAAAATTAAAACACATTCTGGCGCTGCGAAGCGTTTTAAAAAGACTGGATCTTCTGTTAAAAGCAGAAGTGCTAATAGAAATCATATATTGACTAAACAATCTACAAAAAGGAAAAGACATAACAGGGGTTTGAATAAGATGTCAGGAACAACTCTTAAGATGGCTTCAAAACTTATTAAATAATTATGCCAAGAACGACAAAATCTTTGACAGCAAAAGCAAAACATAAGAAGTTATTATCAAGAACAAAAGGCTACTATGGCGCAAGAAGCAGATTATATAAAACCGCCAAACAATCTGACATTAAATCTATGCAGTATGCATTTCGTGACAGAAAGAATAGAAAAAGAGGCTTTCGTTCATTATGGATATCAAGAATTAATGCTGGGTCAAGGCAATTGGGAATTTCATATTCTAAGCTTGTAAACAGCCTTGATAGGAAAAATATAATCATTAATAGGAAAGTTCTATCAGAAATTGCTGTTTCGGACGAATCAACTTTTAAAAAAATAGTTGAAACGGCTGTAAATTAATCTTTTCTTAAATGTCATCTACAAAAGACATTAAATACACACCAGAAATAAAGCCCGACATAGGCTCGCATCACCCAATAAATAACACTATTTTTTCAATCATGAGATTGCTTGAATCTCTTGGTTTCGATGTTGCTGACGGACCAGAGGTTGAAACAGAAGAATTTAACTTTGATATGCTAAATATTAAAAAGACTCATCCTGCAAGGCAGATGCATGATACATTTTATCTTGATAATAAGAATTCACTACTTAGAACTCACACATCACCAGTTCAAATTAGAAGCATGTTAAATAAAAAACCTCCTTTGGCGTTTATTTCGGGTGGCAAAGTATATAGAAAAGATGATGATTCAACACATTTGCCAATGTTTCATCAAATTGAAGGTATATATGTTGATGAGGGAGTTAACTTTTCTAATTTAAAAAATATGATCTATCAAATTATTCATTCTATATTTGGCACTGAAATAGAAGTTCGATTTAGGCCTTCATATTTCCCATTTACTGAGCCATCTGCTGAGGTAGATATATTATTTAATGATGATAATTGGCTTGAAATATTAGGATGTGGAATTGTAAATCCTTTTGTCATAGAAAATTGCAACATTGATCCAAATAAATATAGTGGTTTTGCTTTTGGATTAGGTGTTGAGAGAATCGCAATGTTAAAGCATGAGGTCTCAGACATAAGAGACTTTTATAAATCAAACTTAGATTTTCTAAAACAGTTCAAATGAAATTCTATATTAATGATATAAAATCAAATTTAAAAGATAGTCCCTCTTCAGAAGAGATTTCAGATAAGCTGTTTCAGTTAGGTCACGAAAATGAAATTAATGAAGATATTATAGACATTGACTTCACGCCTAATAGGGGAGATTGCTTATCTGTAAAAGGAGTATCTAGAGACCTTTCAGTGTTTTTTGGTTCTGATATTAATGAAGATTTATTTAATGGCGATATAGATAAATTAAGTATTGATTTTACAAATAATATTACTGATTTTTGTCCATCGATAAGTTTTTTGAAGATCGAGGCAAAAAACTTCTCAAAAAATTATAAAAAATATCTAGAAGAATATTTTACAAAACTTGAGGTAAAGAAAAATAATTTTTTTACAGATATTTCTAATTATCTTTCATATGAAACTGGTCAACCAACACATTGCTATGATTTTCAAAAGATTAAAGGAAAAATATCTTTGGATTATTTATCTGAAGAGATTGATTTTCAAACTTTAGTTGATAAAAAAATAAAATTACAAGCTGGAGATCCGGTTTTCTTTCTTGATAATAAAGTTATTAATTTAGCAGGAATAATGGGTGGAGATCAGACTTCATGCGATCTTCAAACAAAGAGTGTTTTAGTCGAGTGTGCATACTTTAATCCTGAAACTATTCTTGGAAAGGGATTAAAATACGATATTCATTCAGATGCGTCATATAAATTTGAGCGAGGTGTTGATATATTAAATCAAGAAAAGGTTTTGAGAAGATATATAAAGATAGTACAAGATCATGCTGAAATAACTAATCTTCAAATAGTGAAAAAAAACTACGTTGATTTCAAAGAGAGCAATTTAAAATTTGATCTAAATAAAATCAATAATATTCTTGGTACAAAAATTAGTAAAAATGATTACCAAGATATTCTAAAGAAACTTGGTTTTGATTGTTTTAATGGAGAAATTACAGTACCGTCGCATAGATCAGATATTTTTCACCAGAATGATTTAGCTGAAGAAGTTGCAAGGGTAATTGGCTATAACAATATTGCACCCTCTAAAGTAAATATTTTTAAAAAAAATTCAACCTATAAAGACAAGACAGAAGAAAATATTAAGTCTCATCTTATAAATAATGGTTTCTATGAAAGCATTAATTTCCCATTTACAATTAGTAACTCTGAAGATCAAGGCATTAAATCAATCAATGTCGATAATCCTTTAGATTCAAATAAGAATTTTTTAAGGACATCATTAATACCTTCCCTGGTTGAAAATTTGTTGTATAACGAGAGAAAACAAATGGATTCTGTAAAAATTTTCGAAATATCTGATGTATATTTTAAAGATGAATATGGCGATTTACAAAGAAAAAAACTACTAGCAATTATTGCATCTGGAAGAGTTGCAAATAATTTTAATGATTTTTCAAGAAAAATAGATGAAAAATATATATCAGGGATACTCAGTCAAATATCTAACAAAGAATTATTAAATTTTAAACACATTTCAAGAGATGGATTGGACACAAAATCAAAATCTGAAATTATTGCAATTGAATTAGAAATTTCAGAAATTAATAAATATTTTGAATCATCTTCACTTGAAAGTTTTAGGCCAGAGAATGAGATTAAATATAAAAAAATTTCATCATTTCCAAAGAGCACAAGAGATATATCTTTTTCAGTAGAAGATACACAATCTCTTAAACCATTGGAAGATTTCATCACCACATTTAAATGTGATATTTTGAAAGAAGTTTTTATTTTTGATTATTTTGAAAATGAAAAATTAAATTTAACTAAAATTGGTTTTAGATTTATATTTCAAGATAATAATAAAACTCTTACAGATGAGGATGTAAATGATATTATGAATGTCATCTTTGAAAAATCGTTAAGTTTTAATGGAGTTTCTGTTCCAGGATTGATGAAATGAATATAACAAAAAAAATTATTTCAAAGGAAATATCAGATTTAACAAACTTTAATTTAAAACAATCGTCAGATTTCACAAATAAATTTTTTGAAGTTATTAAAAAAAAGATTGATTCCCACAACGTTAAGATCAATAAATTTGGAACTTTTTCAAAAGTAGCTACACCTAGAAGAGTTGGAAGGAATCCAAAAAACAAAAAGGAATATATTATTAACAAACGTGATAGAATAAGGTTTCAAAATTCGGGAGTCATTAAAAACATACTTAATTAAATGAATAATAATCAGTATCACATTTTTATAATCCTATTATTTTTTGGGTCATTAGTAACAGCTCAAGAAAATTCCTTTGATGAAGATTTTCTCAATAGTCTTCCTGATGAAGTGAGATCAGATCTAGAGAAAGAAATCGAAAACGATGATGAGGATATTAAAGTATATAAACAACCTTCATCTAAGCTAAGAAAATACAAAACTGTCCAAGAATGGCTTGAATTTCAAAGAGAAAATGAAATAGAGGAAGCTGATAGATTTGGAGTTGAAATTTTTAGAACAATGCAGAGTAGTTTCTCACCCGTTAACGAGCCAAATTTCGATCCAAACTATATCTTAGATTTTGGTGACTTATTGGAAATTCAATTAATTAATGCCGATTCAGAAATTTTTAAAGTATCAGTTCAGAGGGATGGTTCTATTAATATTCCTGATGTGGGCAAGGTCATTGTTAGTGGACTTGAATTAAGACAAGCATCTGAAAATATTCAAGAATTTATTTCAAATGTAATTGTTGGGACTAATACAATTGTTACCCTTATAGATGTTAGAGACATTCAAGTCTTAGTAACAGGAAATGCATCATTTCCTGGCATCTACACAATGTCAGGTAATTCAAATATATTAAGTGCTTTATCAGTTGCTGGAGGAGTTAATGATATTGGATCTTTGAGAAATATTGAGATTAAAAGAAATAATGAGACTATTGAAGTTGTAGATATATATAAAACATTAATTTATGGAGAGTCAGGATTTAAAACAAGACTCAGATCAGGAGATGTTATTCTTGTAAACCCGATACAAAAGCTTGTAAGAATTGAAGGAGGAGTCAATGTTCCTCATCTGTATGAATTAAAGAATAATGAATCATTTCAAGATTTGGTTGATCATGCCCAAGGATATTCATATTTATCGAATAAAGAAAAAATATTTATTAATTCGTTCTCAAATAAAAACATTAGGGAAATATTAGATATAAATGATTTAAGTAAAATTATACCTAACTCACTAGATTCAATTTATATCCCATTCTTAGAAAAAGAGTCTGTAAAAATTACTGGAGAAGTCAAAAGACCAGGAGAGTATCAAATCACAAAAAATAAAACTTTATCATCACTTATTAAAGATGCTGGTGGATATACAAACGTAGCATATCCATTTGGAGGTTTGTTATTTAGGGATAGAATAAAAGATCAAGAGGAAGATATGCTTAATAGGATGTATACTGACTTAGTTGAATTTATTGCATCTGCTGGAGGCACTGCGCAAACTGGGGGTAATCCAGGATCAAACTCTATCAATTTAAGTTATATTCTTGAAGAATTAAAACAAATAGAGCCTGTCGGTAGATACTTCACTGAATTTGATTTAACAAAAATATCAACTGATTCTGAATTAGATTCGTATTTAGAAGATGGGGATACTATTCACATCCCAAAGTTTGAACCAATTGTTTTTGTTTACGGTGAAGTTATGGTTCCAGGATCACAACGATATGAACCAGGAAGAAAAATTGATTTCTATATCAATAAATCAGGTGGTCTTTCGAGATTTGCAGATAATGGATATATTTATGTGATTTCACCAGATGGAACTGCGCAAAGATTTACAAGAAATTTACTGTCAAACAAAGATCTTTTAATTTATCCGGGTAGCACCATCTATGTTTCAAGACAAGTAGGAAAAATAGAAGGCGTTGCATATGCTGCTTTGGTTGCTCCAATATTTAGCAGCTTGGCTCTTTCATTAGCTTCTCTTAATTCTATTAACAATTAGAAAGCATGAAAAGACATATTTTTTTTTTTACATAATATTTTTTTCAATATCAGTTACATCTGATTTCACAGATTATTTATATCCCTACGATAAGCCAACATATAATTCGTTTGGAGAAACAGGGCTTATTCAAACTCCTTCTGCTGAAATTCAAAAAGAAGCATCTATTCATTTTGTATACAATAAAAATCCAATATATAAATATGGATCTTTGGTTATATCACCATATGATTGGATGGAAGCAAGTTATTTTTATTATAGGCCTGTTGACTTACTTTGGGGTGGAAATGCAGGAAAATATCTTGATAAAGGCTTTAATGTTAAATTTAGATATAAACCTAAAAATTCATTTTTCCCAGATGTGGCTATTGGACTAAATGACTTTGCAGGCACTGGACAATTTTCAAGAGAATATGTTGTTGCTACGAAAATACATAATAATTTTAAATTTTCTTTTGGATTAGGTACTGGTAAATTTACTGGTCAAAATGATTATAAAAATCCTTTATCTTATTTTAAACAGGAATTCGAAGATAGATCTGGAGCCTATAATCCAATTGGAGGTACGTTAACTACAGATCAGTGGTTTAGGGGTCCTGTATCGCCATTTGGTGGAATTGAAATTTTAATTCCGAGGTCAAAGGGTCTAAAACTTAAAGCAGAATACGATCCTTATGATTATTTTAAAATGTCATGCTGCGGTGAGGGAATTTCTGACTTAACTTATGAATTAAGACAAAAAGATTCTAATATAAATTATGGAATAAGTTTTCCTTTTGGAAACCATTATAATTTTGAAGTTTCATTCATTAAAGGAAATCAACTTAATTTTAGTTTCTCTGTAGGAGCAAATTTTTTTAATGAACTAAGACAAAGTAAAAAAAAGAAATTTAAACCTAACGTTACCAAAGAAAGAACTTCAATAAATTTTTATGAAGATCTTTTGTTTAATTTTAATAATAATGATTTTTTAGTTCAAACTGCTGATATAAAAGATACTGTTCTTAAAGTTGCCATAAATAATGTAGAACATAGAAATCCTATAAGATTATCGTCAAATGCAGCATATACAGCAAAAAAAATAATCGATAATCACAATTTGCCTGATCCTATTAATTCAATTGAGATTACTCATCTTAAAGGTGGGTTCGAAATCAATCAGATTAAATATCAAATAAAAGATTTAGACCCAAAGACACCATTAGAGATTGCTCAAAAAAATACTGAAATTATAAGACCGAATAAGCAGGATAATTATACAAATAACAGATTTCAACCAAAAGTTAACTTTCCAAATTTTTTCTATTCTATTGATCCTGGTGTAATATCTCATTTAGGATCACCAGAAAGATTTTATTTTAAAGGCCTTGCTTTAAACTTATCTAGTGAAATTCAATTTAATAGAAACATATCAATAATCTCAGAGATTGGTTTTAATTTATACGATACTTTTGATGAAAAAGAATCACGACCTACATCATCTTTAGCTCACGTAAGATCAGAAGTTGTCGATTATCTTCAGGCAAGAGATGAGTATATATCTAGATTAGAGTTTGAATATCGGTATCAGCCTATCAATAATTTATATTCAAAGTTCACATTTGGAATTCTTGAGCAGATGTATAATGGAATGGGTGGAGAGGTGGTATATAAGCCTTTTAAAGGCAATTTTTCAATAGGAGCAGATTACTATAAGGTATATAGAAGGTCCTATTCTGAGACTTTTAAAAACTTTAGTCCAGAGTATGAAGTGGATACATATTTCTTAAATTTAAATTACTTTGTTGAGAATTTAGGAATAATGATTGATTGGAGTTATGGAAGATATCTTGCAAAAGATGTCGGTTATACTCTTGATCTTTCAAAAATTAGTAGATCAGGATTTAGATCTGGATTTTTCTTTACAAGAACAGATGTTGATTTCCGTACTTTTGGTGAAGGTAGTTTTGATAAGGGATTCTATTTTTCAATACCTTTTGACTTATTTTCAAATCAAAGAAGTACTAACAGTTTTAATTTTAAATTACGTCCTTTGACAAGAGACGGAGGACAAAAGTTAAATAGAAGTAAATTAATTAACCTTATTAATAATTCGTCTTATGAAGAAATATATAGAGGATGGGATGATGGGTTTATTAATTAGGGCAATAACATTAGTAATATTTCTTTCGGGCTGTTCGTCATTTGTAATTAAAAATATAGAACCAAAGTATGGAAAGTTTTTTGAAAGGAAAATCGATACAACAAAATTACCTATTGACGCAAAACTTATATCTTTTAATTCAAGAGATTTTATATATGGTTATTCTTATAATCTAGATCATTCTTCAAATAAAAAGTTCATTCAAACAGATGAGATTATTTTTGAAGAAATTTGCAGTAAATTAATTAAAACTTTTGGCCTTTACAATGATTTTGAGATCTTGGAATATGATTGTGATATTTTTAAGAATTTAGCAAATGCAGGATTAAAGATTCCTTATAGTCAAGCTAACGTTCTTATAAAATTTTCTAATCCTAAAACAACTTTTCTTAATATGGATTTGAGTTATAAAGTGGTTGACAGGGATTCTTCATCCTTAGTGGCTGGTAAAAAGTTAGAAAATTTAACTTTAATAGAGGAATCCTTTAGAGTTAAGAAAATTGGATGGAAGGGTAAAAATTATTATTGGTTAAATAGAGAAGAAGAAATTATTAAGACAATTCAATTTAATGAACCTGGATTTTATTATATTAAAGTTCAATCAATATAAAAGAAATTTAACAAAAAAAGCGGCTTATGCCGCTTTTTTTTGACTAATTAAATTAGTTAGATGTACTACTTGAACTAGTTGTCGTTGAAGAAGTAGTAGTACTACTTGTTGTTGTAGTTGAAGTTGTAGTAGTAGGATCTGTGCTGCTAGTAGTGCTAGTAGTTGTAGTTGGATCTGTACTACTAGTAGAACTTGTACTTGTTGTAGTTGTTGTAGTTGTTGGCGCTGGCGTCGGTGCAGGCGTCGGTGCAGGCGTCGGTGCAGGAGTAGGTGCAGGCGTCGGTGCAGGCGTCGGTGCAGGAGTAGGTGCAGGAGTAGGTGCAGGCGTCGGCGCAGGAGTAGGAGCAGGCGTCGGTGCAGGCGTCGGTGCAGGTGTCGGTGCAGGCGCTGGCGTCGGTGCAGGTGGTGGTGCAGCTTCATCGTCATCGTCATCACTAGCAGCGACTATAGCAGCTGCTGCTGCAACTGCTGCTGCAATAGCACCAGGCGATAAGCCTTCTTTAACTGGAACTATAACACCATTCTCATCTTCTTCTTCCTCAGATTCATTAGCAGAATCGACTTGATCCTGAGCAATAACATCATTAGCAAAGAACCCATAGAAGAACGCAAATACAGTACCCCATAAAACTTTAATCTTTGATTTCATAAATTTAGCCATATCTACTCCTCTTATGCTTAAATTGGCTCAAACATCTAATCTTAATAATAACACATTAATAAGAATTGCCAATTATATACGTATTTTTATAAATTTATACGATTTTTAAAAAAATATATGTATTTTAATTGTTATCATATTATATATGCATTTTTAAAAGACATATATTTTTTTTATACATTTATTGTTAAATCAATAAATATATCAAGTTGTAATTACTTATATTAGTATGCTTGAGATTATAATATGGTCGGGATGGCCGGATTTGAACCGACGACCACTACACCCCCAGTGTAGTGCGCTACCAGACTGCGCTACATCCC
>MDTA01072625.1_pt1 | contig 33758 bp, 33 predicted proteins | sample 811151 | NCBI WGS metagenome assembly MDTA01 (sample SAMN05326648, study PRJNA326480) | marine metagenome | isolation source: seawater | place: Indian Ocean: South | collected 2010
AACGGACGCTAATTTTAGTCTTATTTTTATCAAGAATAAAGCTTTTAATCTTTTTTAATTTTATATTGTAATCACCAACATCAGTTGATGGCCTGAATTTAATCTCTTTTAAGGCAGTCCTTTTTACTTTAGATTTCGAAGAAGAGATATTTTTTTTCTTAGAAAATAAATGTTTGCCATAGTCCATTAATTTTCCGACTACCGGAGTTGCATCGTTAGATGAAACCTGAACCAGGTCCAACGCTGATGCTTTGGCTGCTTCCAATGCTTCTTCAATTGGAACTATGCCTTTCTTATCTCCATTTTGGTCAATAAGCATTAGCTCAGAAGCTCTGATTCTTTCATTTATTGGAGTATGTTTCTTTGATGTAGCTATGGTTTAGACCTATTTAAAGTTAGAAATAAATGTTAAAAGTGAGAAATGGATTTATGTTTCAATTGACGAAATGATTTATCATAATTTTGTGGTGATTCTATACTAGTTATTTGATTTCGTAAATCCCTTTTAATCATGGCTGAAGAACGTAATGATTCCATTCATTCTCAACCTTTTCATATACATCTCTTTTATTCAATCTTGAATTATGGCCCTTCCAAAATTCAAAATAATATGGTCTAAATGAATAGCCCCCCCAATAATCTGGTCTTTTTGAAAATTTTTCTGCATCGTTTATTGCAGATTCATAGTTTTTTCTAACTTCCTCGTAACTTGGTATTTTTGATGACTGTCTTGAGCAGAAAGACAAAGCATTCTTTTCCAACGACCTTTTTTGATAATGACTATCTGAAATTAGCCTATCTGTTATAAAGATTTCACCCTTTATTCTTATTTGTGTATTAGTTTTTAACCAATAAAAGCATCCAGAAATTTGATTATGGTTTATAAAGTCATCTGCTTTGCTAGATCTATAGTTTGAAAAGAAAATCCATTCATCATTAATAATATATTTTAAATTTACAAATCTTGAACTTACTTCATTAGATTTTGGATTAAAAGAAGAAATATTTATTGCTTCAATCGCCTTTTGACCTTTACTGAGAGCAACATCATAACTATCTTTAAATTTTATATAAGGCTCTGATTTATTTAAATCCTTAAAAACAATCATATGTCAATTAACGCTCCTCTCATTATCAATATTATAAATATAAGTAATTGATTCTTCACTCCCATGTATAGTAGTCTCGGAAATTCTTTTACAGCCAAGTTTTTCATAAAAACTTTGAGCTCTGAGCAGTCTCTTACCAACATTTATTCTAAATATATTAATGTTATTCTTTTTAAAGACCTTGCATGACTCCATAAATAATTCTTTAGCTAATCCTGAGCCTTTTTTATCTTGATGGACTGCAATATGGTAAAGCTCAGATTTTGGCAAATCTTTATTAGAATGCTGGCTTAAGTTATGGTGGAATGATTCAAAAATCCCTTTAAAAACTGAAAATCTGAAAATATTTATAGGAAAATCTTTAAATAACTTTAACGGTCTAAAAATAATATATTTGTATACCTCAAACATTGAGCTGCCTATAGCCACAAAACCATTTATCCGATTATCAGATTCTGAAAAAATCAAGAAGTTTGATTTACTTGAATCTAGTGCCTCGTAATACAAAGCTATGGTTTCTATTTTTAGAGTCCCGATAAAGCTTTGATTCAATTCCTCTTTGTGAAGTTTTGCTATTCTAAGATATACGTCTCTATGCATATCTTATTTTAATTCAAGTGGCTTTTCAGGTAAGTCTTTAAAAAAAGTTTTTGTGAAATCCTTATTTGGGAAAAAAACAGCCAAGACAGTAAGAGCTATCAAACTAAAGTATGTAAAAAGTGATAGATTATCAATATACCACTCTTCAAGCTCACCCTTATAAGGCATAACAATATCATCGTAAAATCTATCTGGATCATCAGCGAGAGACATTAATTCTTCCTCATCTCTAAATTGAACTGAACCAATCCCAGAAAGTCCTGGTAAAACTTTTTTTATAGATTCTTGGCTTTTTTTACTAAAAGCCATAAAACATCTTTTGGTTTGAGGTCGGGGTCCTATAATACTCATATTTCCCTTGATAACATTAAATATTTGAGGTAATTCGTTTATCTTTGTTTTCCTTAAAAATCTTCCAAATGGGAGAACTCTAGGATCATTTTTCACCGTAATTGTTCCGGTTCCCATATTTTCTGAATCCTTTAACATTGTAGTAAATTTAATTAATTTAAATTCTTCCCCGTTAATTCCTATCCTGTTTTGAAAATAAAAAATCTCATTTTCGCCGGTAAGTTTAAGAATAATGCTTATTATTATAAGCAATGGTGATAAAAAAATTATTGCAGATAAAGAAAAAAAAATATCAAAGAATCTAATCATAAGTATTAAGTTTTATAGAAGTCTTTAATTTTTTTAATAACTTCTTCCAATTCTGGTTGAGATATATTAGTTGAACAAGGAATTGAAAGTGCTCTCAAGTGAACCCTTTCACTAATTGAGTTTGAAGAAATATATGAACAGTTTGAATACATAGGTAATTTATTCATAGGCACCCAAAATGGTCGGCTCATGATCATGTTTTTATTTAAAAATTTAAGAAGCTCCTCCATTTGATTTGTTAAAATAGTAAAAAGCCACTCATTTGAGTACACATCATCCGATATTTTTTGGAACCCTATGTCTCCAGTATTTTGGAGATTTTCTCTATAAAATAAACTAATCTCATTTTTTCTTTTTATAAATGCATCAAGCTGTTCTAGTTGGGCTACTCCGATTGCTGATAAAACATTTACCAATCTATAGTTATAACCTACTTCATCATGAAAATATCGGAGCGGGTCAGTTTTTGCAGTGGTGGCAAGATGCCTAATTTTGTTAAGGAGTTTTTTATCCTTTGCAATTATCATCCCCCCCCCGCCGGTGCTAATAATTTTATTTCCATTGAAGCTGTAACAACCTATTTCACCCATTGTTCCCGCATAACTTTCTCTATACTTTGAGCCTAAGGCTTCTGCTGCATCCTCTAGTATTGGTAAATTAAACTTTTTTGAGATCCTTAAAAGCTCATCCATATTGCATATATTTCCTTGAACATGAACAATCATAATTGCAGCAACTCTTTTATTTGAAGAAGCCTCAACGATATCTCCATCAATATTTTTGCAGTCCTTTTCTAAAAAATCTTCTAGTATATTAAGATCCATTTGCCAAGTTTCCTCGTTTATATCGACTAATATTGGTTCAGCTCCCATATATGAAATGGCATTTGCAGATGCTACAAAAGTTATGTTTGGGATAACCACTTTCTCCCCTGACTTTACACCCAGCGCTTGTAAAGCTAAATGAAGAGCAGATGTGCCATTCACTACGGAAACAGCTCCATTAGACTTTACAAAATCTGAAAAATCATTTTCAAATCTTGTTACAAAATCACCAGCAGTAGATATCCAGCCGGTTTCAAGACACTCTTTCACATACTTTAACTCATTACCTGATATGTTAGGAATACTAAGTGGTATCATTTTGAGATTCCGTATTGATCATAAAATGATTCTGATTGATTATCTTGTTTTTCAAGATAACTCTTATACCAATCAATAGTAATTTTCACTCCATCCTGCCAGTTTACTTTTGGAGAATAGTTCAGATCTTTTGCTGCTTTAGATATATCAGGGCATCTCCTTGAAACTGATCCAGGAAAAGTTTCTGCAAATTCATATACTCCTCGATAATTAAATAAACTTCCTACAAATTTTACAAGCTCTTCAATTGAGATTTCATGAGAATCGCCAATGTGATATATGTTTAGATTTTTTCCTTTTTCCGCCGCTAAAACAGTACCAATAACAGCATCATCTATAAAGTTGAATGATCTAGTTTGATCATGGCCATATATAAGAAAAGGATTTTCTTCCTTCATAAATCTTTCAGCTAGATGGGGTAATACATGTCTAAAACCCATCATTGGTCCATAGACATTATGATATCTAACAATATTTGCTTCAAAGAATCCTTCTCTTGCATAGTTCATAAAACCACTTTCACCAAGAATCTTTGTAACAGCATATGAAAATCTTGGGTGAGAAATATCCTCAATTGTCAAAGGCACATCTTCAGGAGTTGGAACTTCATAATTAAATGCTTGGATTGTTCCAGCATAATTTTCACTAGTTGAAGAAAATACAACCTTTTTACATTTTGTATTTCGTAACCATTCTAATGTATTTAGAGTTAGAAGAGAGTTAATCCTTATAACTTCATGGGGAATGGCATTAACTTTATCTACTCCCACTACTGCTGCAAGCATAAATACATAGCTATAGTCTATATCTAAAGCTTCATATGTTTCTTTGAGAGTTAAATCACCACTTAAAACTTTTAATCTCTTATTATTTTTATATTCAGCTAGAATCGAGTTATCAAAACTGTTCCTAGAGAAATTATCGACTACATGAACATCATAATCTCTATTTTCAATTAAATATTTTGATAGATTCGCTCCAATAAAACCGCCACCACCTAAAACTAATGCTTTCTTTTTCACTTGATCTCCTAGTTTCCTGTTCCCAAAACAAAAAAGTTTTTTCCTGATTCATAACAGTTTGGAAGCTTTGATGAATCAATTAATCCAACAGTATCTATTATAGGAATGCTGTTAACTTCTGATTGAGCTAGAAATTTATAGATATGATCAGATTCAATATAGTCTTTGTGGCCTGTAGTAATTATTATGCAATCTAATTTATGCACAAGAAGATCATTGATGTTTTGATAAGGGCTAATATCCATTTCTTGCCAATATTTAACATATGGGTCACTGCAAAAAATATTAAACTCCTTTGACATTAGCTTATATAATTTTTCAACTGGACTAAATCTTGTATCCCCAATACCTGGACCATATGCTACTCCAAGAAACCCAACATTTTTTATTTTTTTATCAATACTTTTTAAAACTCCCTCAATAAAATTAAAGCAAAATATTGGCATTTGATCATTTATTTCAACTGCCTTAACTGAAGATTCCAGTCCAGTATTAAGATTAAAGAATTTCTTACTAGCCCAGCTTGCTAGTAAAGGATCTTTAGTCAAACAATATCCACCAACTCCGATTCCGGGGTACATCATATTTGCATGAGTTGGTCTTTGCCTAATTGCATCAATAACCTCATAAATATTTACTCCTGAGTTTTCTGCAAATCGCGACCACTCTACCATAAAAGAAATATTCATCGCTCTGTACGAATTTTCTAGAACCTTTGCCATTTCCGAGGCTTCTGTAGAATGTAATCTAGTCAAAGGGAATTTATCTGTTGAAATAATTGTTTTAAGAAACTTTTCAACCTCTGTAGCACTTCTTTCATTAATTCCTGAATAAACTCGGTAAAAATTTTTAATTGAATCAATATAATTGGGTCCAGGCATTACCCTCTCGTAAGAATGACCAAGTTTAAACTTATCTTCTGGTAAATTTCTTTTTTTCAATTCATTTTTAAGAATTGGATACGCAATTTTTCTACAAGTACCTGGAGGCACTGTAGTCTCAACAAGGACTAGTACCTCGGGTTTACAAAATTTACCAATTTCTTGTATGGCTTTTTCGAAAGCAGTTAAAGAAACCTCATAATCTAAAATCTTACCTTGATTGGAAGAAACTTTTTGAACATCAAGATTTATATCAACAATTATATAGTCAGCATACTTATATGCTTTAGAATCAAAAGTCGCAAGGAAATTCATTTTCTCAATAGATTTTTCATGTAACTCTTTTACAAGGGGATCTGAAGAGATGATTGGCAGTTTCCCATCCCTAAGGTCTCCTATTTTCCAATAAGAATCAGTAGTTTTTTGATCCACTCCCAACACTGCATATTGATCGTTATCATCATTTGCTATAACTAATGACATAACAGTACCAACAAACCCAAGGCCTTGAACTGCTACTACTTTTCTATCTATATTTTTTTTTATAAACTCTTCTAACTCTAAATCATCAGAATCTGGAATTAGATGTTTAGCTCCATCAAGCATGGAAGTAGAGAACTTTGAATTACTTTTATCTGACATTTTTTAACTAATATTCATCATCCCAAGCATTTCTTTATTTATGATTTTAACATCATATTTTTCTTTAACTAAGTTATGAGATTGTTCTCCCATTTTCGGAATCAAATCAGGATTATTGATGAAAATGTTGATCTTTTCCAATAGCTCATTGACTGAGCCCTTTTTTATTAAAAAGCCATTATATCCGTCTATTACAGTTTCCTTACAACCTGGAACATCTGTTGTAATTATGGGCCTGCCCATCGACATGGCTTCCAGAGTTGATCTAGGAACTCCTTCTCTGTAAGAGGGAAGAACAAAAACACTAGATTTCTCTATTGCTGGTCTTACGTCTTCAAGAAAACCAAAATTATAGATAATATTTTTTTTGTGCATTAATTCGATGTAATTTTGATCTATGCTTCCTACACCGGAATCATTCCATCCTGCAATTGAAAAGGAAATGTCAAGATTTTTTCCTTTAGCAATTTCAGCTGCCTTTAAAAATTCGTTTACACCCTTTGTTTCAATAAATCTTCCAATAAAAAGAAAATTTAAAGTTTCTGGCAAAGGTTTTCTTTCATAAATATTTATGTTGATTCCCGAGCCATTCACAACTCCCAAACATTTGCTTTTTTTAACAACATTTAATTTTTTAAGTAATTTTAAGTCATCCTTATTTTGAAAAATAATTCCTGAGCTAAACTTTATTGAAAATCTCATCATTAGCCTAGTTAGGAAGTTTACAAGCGGGTATGGCATCTTTTGATTTCCTTGGGTAAAGGTGTGTCCTAGCCCAGTAATAAGCGCAAATCTTTTCTTTACTCCAACAACAAAGGCTGCAAATGTCCCATATATAACAGGTTTTATTGTGTAAGATAGAATATAGTCCGCTTTGATAGCACTAATTATCTTTAGCAATTTACAAAAAGTAATTATATCGGTGATAGGGTTAAGACCCCTTCTTGAAATATCTAGATTATGAATAAAGAAGCCTAATTTTTCTAAATCATCTGCATTTCTTTTTCCTGAACTTCCTAAAAAAGGAGCTATGATATGTATTTCAAATCCTCTTTTTTTTAATTCTTTTAACAAATCTCCTCTAAAACTTAATATGGATTGTGAAAAACTTGCTAGTAAAATAAATCTCATAAATTTTTTATAGTTTATTAGCTCTATACCACTCTTGATACACTAATGCTGTCCAAATCTGATAATGCCAATTTCGTTTACCAGACATGTGCTCATCTAAAAAAATCTTGAGATATTCGCTTTGAGGATAATCAGTCTCCCTGACCATTTCCGGATTCAATAATTCTAAAACCCAATCTTTCAAGGGACCTCGTAACCACTCATCAAGAGGGAACCCAAAACCCATTTTGGGTCTATTGATTAACTCATAAGGGATATATTTAGATAGAATTTGCCTCAGAATCCATTTATTTTCCCATTTACCCTTATCATTTTTTCTCACTTTAAAGCTTTTATCGAGCGGTATCGAATATTCAACTAAATCTCTGTCAAGAAATGGTGCCCTAGTTTCAAGACTTACCGACATAGAAGCCCTATCGACTTTTGTAAGAATATCAGAAGGTAAATAAGATTTAATATCCCACTGTAAAAATTTGTCAAAATCTTCAATGTTATCTTGAAAAGAACAAATACCTTTTGTTAAATCTAGGTTAGCATTTTTTTTTGGCCAATTATTCACCAAACTACTATATAGCTCCTCTGCATCTTTAGCAGGCAAGGCAAGAAGACCTTTTTGCACTTTTAAAGATATATCAGACCATTCCTTCTTGTAGTTTAGGCGCTCTCCTATTTTAGCAAGCTGCCTAGAAGAAAAAATATTAAGAATCTTTGCAATTATGTTTCTTGATTTTTGAGGGACAGCATTTAATTTAGGCCAAGTGGATGCAACTACCCTATGCCTATTATATCCACCAAAGATTTCATCTGCGCCATCTCCTGTAAGAGCAACTTTAATTGATTTTCTTGCAAATTCACAAATCATCCTTGTTACGACCAAAGAAGAATCTGCAAAAGGTTCATCACATATATTCACGAATGACTTGAGAGAATTTATAACATCATTTGGTTCAACCATAAGCGTTGAGTGATCAGTACCTAAATGTTGAGCTACACTTTCAGCGTAAGAAGACTCATCAAAATTACTGCCTTCAGAACCAATCGAGAAGGTTTTAATCTTTCTGTCTGATGCATTTTGCATTAAAGATACCACTAAACTGCTATCAATTCCTCCTGACAAAAGAGCTCCATATGGAACATCTGAAATCATTTGCTCAGAAACTGAAATAGATAATAGGTCATGAACCTTTGAAATTACTTCATTATCATCTATTTTAATTTTTTCTTTTTTTAAGTGATCTAAACTATTCCAATAATAGAATCGTTTGATATTAAGATTGCTCATATCAAGCTCAATATATTCACCAGGTTGAACCTTTGATATTTCTTTATAAATTGAACTTGATGATGAGGTATATCCAAATTGAAAATAATGATCTAATGATTTTTTGCAAATATTTAGGTCATCATCAATTGCATCTTCTAGCGCATCAAGCTCTGATGCAAATAAAAATTTTTCTTTTGAGTTGTAGAAATATAATGGCTTCTCTCCAAAACGATCCCTAGCTCCGTAAAGTTTGTTATTTCTTTTATCAAATACTGCAAAAGCATACATACCTTTAATTCTTTTTAATGTATCGTTTAAACCAAAGATTGATATAGACTCTATTAAGGTTTCTGTATCAGAAGATCCACGCCATAATATTTCTTTATTTACACTCTCAATCTGTTTTCTTAACAAAGCATGGTTATAAATCTCTCCATTGAAGGAAATTAAAAAGTTCCCACATCCAGACCACATTGGCTGCGATCCTGAATCTGAGAGATCTATAATTGATAATCTTGAGTGGCCAATATATAAATTACTGTTGGTGTAAGAATAATAGCCTGAGCTATCAGGTCCTCTGTGAGAAAGAAATGAAATCATTCTTTTTATCTTGGATTCTGCTTCAGATTTTGAAATTCTAGGATCTACAATACCAGCTATGCCACACATCTTAACTAAAAACTCTCAGAATTAGTGATGTACCAGTCCATTGCTTCTTTCAAGCCATCTTCAAGAGAATGTGATGGGGAATAACCTAGAAGTTTTTCTGCTTTTGAAATATCTGCTTGAGAGTGTCTTACATCACCTTTCCTGAAGTCTCTATAAATTGGAAGAGTTTCTGTATCAATACGCTTTTCTTCTAAAGTTTTTTTTATGATTTTAAATAATTTGTTTAATGAAGTCCTGTTACCAACTGCAACATTATAGATCTGATTTAAGCTTTTAGCATTGTCTGAGAGTGCAGCAAGCATATTTATCTGGATTACATTTTGAATATAGCAAAAGTCTCTGCTAGTTTTTCCATCTCCGTTAATAAAAACATTCTTCTTTAAAATTAAAGAGTTTATCCATTTAGGTATCACCGCCGCATAGGCGCCTTTTGGGTCTTGCCTCTTTCCAAATACATTAAAGTATCTCAGCCCCACATAATTTAGATCATAAGTTCTCTTAAAAACATCAGCATATAACTCATTAACAAGTTTTGTAACAGCATATGGACTTAGGGGATTCCCAATTATATTTTCTTTTTTAGGCAAAGCTTTATGGTCTCCATATGTTGAACTCGATGCTGCAAATACAAATCTTTCGACTTTTGAATCTTTTGATGCAATAAGCATATTTAAGAATCCATTTATATTAGAAGAATTTGTTCTAAGAGGATCTTCAATAGATCTCGATACTGAGCCTAAAGCTGCTTGATGTAAAACAATATGTGCATTTTTGCATGCCTTTTTGCATATATTTAAGTCTGTTATGTCACCTCTAATGAATATAAAATTTTTTGAATTGAAAGACCCGCCATTATTTTTGATAAGTTTCTTTGCTGATTCTAAAGCTTCATCAATATTTTTTTTATATCCTGTAGAAAAATTATCTAGTGCAATTACTTTTTGTCCATTAATAAGAAGGTACTCAATAAGATTAGACCCAATAAAGCCAGCAGCTCCTGTAACTAACCATGTTTTTTTATTTTTAAGCATTGCACTAATTTTTTTTGACATTATCATATTTTAAAACTTCTAATTAGCTCAGAAAATCTTTCGTAATAAAAACATCTTCTGAGTTTTTAGGTTTAGTTAAGATTTTATCTTGAAGTTCTGTTTTTAATTCACCGATTTCTTTTATAAATTTTATTGGAGCTCCATCACCAAATAAATAATCTAAATGAGTTTTCTCGCTTTCTGTAAAATTCATCATAGGATACAGTATTAACGAATTGAATCCATAATATGAGCCTACTTTGGATGCGGTAGATTTTATTGAAATTATTATTCTTGGATTTATTGAGATAATCTGGTCGTCATATGGTTGATTAATATCAAGCAATTCTGGCTTTAAGTCTTTGTAAAAATCTTTATTTGTGAGGTTTTTTCTTGCTCTGAGATAAATTTGCTCGTTTTCGGATTCTTTTTTAATCAAATTAAAGACTTCTTTTAATATTTTATCTTGCTCATTACTCCAAGAGGTTACCATTGGTGTTCTTTCTCCAACAATAAATACTCCTCTTCTCTGATCATTTTTTAGATTTTTTTCTTTTAGAAAGGTTTTTAGATTGGGATAAATAAAATTGTAGCCATCTAAAAGTTTATGTTTTCGACCAATAGTATATACATTATTTTTTTTGAAAGGGTCGTTTAGCCATTTGGGTCTTGTGAACAAGAAGTCTGAAGAACGATCGTTAGTTTCTTTTTGACGCTGAGCCAAAAATCCAGAATATCCAAAAATAAAAAAATAAATTCTGTCATGAAGTTTTCTCAAAGAAAAAAAAGTATCAAACATTTTATCTGGAAGATCTATTCCTTGTTTGATCGCAATAAGTTCAGATTTTTTAGCAAAATGTTTTGCTAAAACCGATGTAATATCATTTCTATATGCCCCAAATAATACCTGATTATAATAATCACGATTTTTAAAAGACCAAAATGATATTCGAATTGTTTCAAGTATAGATCTTAAAGAAAACAAGTTCCTAATTTTTTCATCAAATGTATATATATTTGAATATATATTCTTAATATCTTCTGGAACTCTTGTAGCTAAAAACCTTGGGGCTAAAAGATCAACGGTATCTTTTTTTGTATTCTCTTTAATAAGCGATGAGAGCATATAGAGATCAAAAGAAGAGTTAACTTGAACTAATATTCTTCTAGGTGACTTCATTAAGCTTTCTCTTTATGAGCTCAACCGAATCTATGTCTTTTATTTGCAAGTCACTATCATCAGGCATCTCAACATATCCAACTCTCCCACCCCAAATAGACCCTTGCAATACTACATCCCACCATGAGGCAATTATTTGTCCATTAAAACGTAAAAGTTGTTCATCTCTATGAAAGAGGCCATCAAATTTTCCAATACCAACAAGCTCAAGCCCATTTTCTGAATTTCTGAACACTGGACTTCTTTCCTCGACCACAGATACCACTGTATCCAATTCAGTAGCTTGGAGTGAGTTAAGTGCTATAGAAATGCTTTCTGTGTTTCTCAGAGGCGCATGAAGACTCAAAAAAGCAACTATATCGGGCTTAATAGATGTTGATTCAATAAAAAATTCAACTGCATCATTTATAAGTTTTTCAACCAAGATAGAGTTTCCTGTATTATTAGTGGGTCTTTTAAAGCAAATTACATCATCAATCTTTTTAGTTTTAATTAGTTTTTTTACAAATCTAATTACTTCATCACTTTCAGTTGAAATTATAACTTTTAAAAACTCATTTGAGGATTGAGCTTTATCAACTACATATTCAACAAGAGATTTATTTTCAAATATTTCTATATATGGAACGCCCTCAAAGTCTGGATAAGATTCCTTTATAGGAATGACAGCAACCTTTTTTGGCTTATATGAACCTGTAACAGAATCCTTTAGTTTTGAAAATATTTTTTGTCTTGCGTTATAAAGTTTGTTCTTATTTTGGCTTAAAGATAATGAGTGTTGCCTATAATAAAAAATAGGAGAAGAAATACTTTTAGATTTCACTCTTTTAATAAGTTTAAACCAAAGGTCCCAACCATCTTGTGCATTTATGTCTTCAGAGTAACCCCCTACCGCTTTAAGAGCTCTTGTTCTAATGAGTGTGCATGCTCCATGAGCAGGTATTGATCCAGTTCTTTCATCCTCCCAAAGATTTGGTTGTTGCTCTAAACCTATTATTTGCCCCTCTTGATTAACATAAAAATAACCTCCAAAAACTAGTCCAATACTCTCATCTTTTTCTGCCTTGCTGACTAATAAAAGTAATGCAGAGGGGTCAAGCCAATCATCAGCATCAAGCCTAATTAAGTATTCTCCATTAGATATACCCAGAACGTTATTTGCGTTTTTTTGAAGCCCAATAGGATTCTCGTTTCTAATAAAGGATATTTTTTTAGTATTATCATCGAGATATTTTCTTGCAACTTTTTCAGGCATATCTTCAGAGCCATCATCAATAATAATAAGCTCCCAATTCTCATATTCTTGTTCCAGTACACTCTTTATAGCCTGGTCAAGGTACTGAGCATAGTTATGACATGTAATGTAAATTGTTACGAGTGGAGCGCTATTAATCATAATGATCTTCTTTTTGATACCATTCCCTAGCTAGCTCAATAATATTAGGAATACTTTCGAGTTCTGGATTATCTCCCAATTTATTAAAAATATATCTGGCTCTTTTTAAATCATCTTCGTTATCAATCACTAACGAAACATTCTTCCAGTCATTATAACAATTTCTATTACCCACTTTGAAGTTTCCTAAATTATTATAAAAATAGTTTGTTAAATGCTCTAAGTCATAAGGATCATTGGTTAAATCTAGAATTCTCTCTAATGCACTATTTCGAATAATCTCTGTTGTAAGGCCTGGCGGGAAACTTCCACCTAAAATATTAGTAGCTAAATCTAAAGATTCTTCCTCGCACCAATCAAAATACTCGCTTATAAGGTTTGGGCAAATAAAAGGTCTGTCTCCACATACTCTTGCAAAATATTCAAGATTTTTTTCAGCTGCACATTGATATGCTCTTTCAGCAACATTTTCGAGAGATCCTAAAAAGAAACTTATTTCTTCATTTTGTGCAATATCTCTAAGAGGATAATCAATTTCCCTATTTGAGGTTGCTAGAATAATTTCATCCGCATTAACTACTTGCTTGGCTCTATCAATTACCCTTTGAAGCAAATTCCTTCCATTCAAGTCAACCACTGCTTTAGAGCTTAATCTGGAAGAGTCCATTCTTGAAAAAATTATAATTCCTTTCTTCATAGTATTAATAGAATAATTGTAATTATAATATTTTTTATCTTGAAACTATTATTTAATAAGATTGATTAAGATTTCTTCAGCAAGTTGAGCTCCATATGAACTTAAATGGTCATCATCATAATAGTAACTTATATTATCCTCTCCAACTGGACATATTTCATTGCTGCAAAGCAATTCAGCAAGATCAATATAAGTAATTTTTTTACCTTGTTTGAGAAATTTACTTTTGTAAGAAGCTTCTAATAAATTAAACTCAGACCTATTTGTTGCAAAATCACTTAATGGTTTTTTTCTTTTATTTTTAATGAAGTAAATTGATTCCGGGCTATGTTGGAGCATTGGTGGTTGAGAAATAATAATTATTTCTATACCGTTATTCGAATATGCCTCTATTGTATTCATAAGTCCGTTTTTAAAAACAAGTTCATTATTTTCTTTTGAATATTCCTCATTCTCAGATTGTCTGATTAGCTGCATACCCTTTTGTCTGTAGTCACCAAAAGTATATAAAGACCAACGCGAGGAAAGAAAAATCTTCTTGATATTTTTTTCCTTTGCATATTCGAGGACTCTTCGATTGAGTTTATTGCAATCTATAATATTTTGATCATTTCTATTCATATAAAGGCCTAGAAAAGGCAGGCAGCCAGATGCTCCAACATAAAAACCTTTTCTTTCGTTGGATAATGCTATTTCATTAAATGTATCTTTAAATGAAAGTGAATGAGAGTCTCCAAATAATATAAATGAAACTTGCTCTTTTTGTGAACCTATTTCACATCCCCAGTCTTCTAAATAATGGCTACCATTTTGATCGTAGCAACCATGCCTGTCTGGTCTTTCAAAAGATTTTGTTAAAGTTTCTTCAAAATTAGCCCTTTGAGGAAGTCCATTTTGGGTATGAAAGTAAAATCCAGCTAAAATAAAAGAGAAAGAAAAGATAAAAGATAAAGTAAAAACTTTCTTCGTAGTGAATTTTCCTTTTCTTCTAAAAGGTTGTTCGATAAATTTATAGGATAAAAATGCTAATAAAAGTGAAAGCGAGCTGAGAAATAGTTTTAAAAAAAGTGATGGCTCTGTAAGCGCGCTGTGCCTATAAAAAGAAAAGATTGGTTGATGTATCAAATAAGCGCTATACGAAATAAGCCCAATCCCCACCAAAAATTTATTACTAAAAATTTTATTTATTAAAATATCTTTATTTGCTGAAATTATTATGAATGCAGTTCCAACAGTAGGAACTAGAGCATAGTAACTCGGAAATGGTGTCGATTCATCAAAGAAAACAATTGAATAAATAATAAGAATTACTCCAAGCAAACTTAGCAATTCATTAAGTATCTTGTTTGAAGGTACATATTTATGCCTTATCATTTCACCAGCCAATACTCCAAGAAGTAGCTCCCATATTCTGCTGGGGAGAAGGAAGAAATTTGCTCCTGAATCAATATTTACAAGGTAGTTTGAGGTCCAAAAACTCAAGATGAAGATAAGCAATACAACTAAAATATAAAATCTTTGTAATTTTGGTTTGTATAAAAATATAGCTAACAAAGGAAAGATCAAGTAAAACTGTTCTTCGATTGCCAGGCTCCATGTGTGCAGGAGTGGTTTCAGCTCTGATGCGGTATCAAAATATCCACTCTCAAGCCAAAAGAGTATATTTGAAGAAAATATAGACACCGCCATCACGCTTTGTCCAAAGTCTTTAAGATAGACAGGAGGTAATATTAATAAAGAAATAAGAATTGAAACAAAAATTACGGCAAATAAAGCAGGTAAAAGTCTTCTCGCTCTTCTTTCATAAAATGTTACTAGTGAAAAATCATTTTTAATAAGTTCATTATGAATTAGAGAAGAAATTAGGTACCCACTTATAACGAAAAAAACGTCTACTCCTACAAACCCTCCTGAAAAAGAATTAATGCCTGCATGAAAAAATATAACTGGAATAACTGCCAGAGCTCGCAAACCATCAATTTCTGGTCTATAAATCACTTTTCATTCCTAATAATATTCATTGCTGTTTGACCACACAAAATTCCTAAAAAATACCAAAGAACAAGCCAATCATAATATGTTGCTATAACGCTTACTGCTAATATAGATATTCCCAATAAGAAATGATGCAAGTCAGTTTTGATAGTCTGAAAGATTGAAAAAAAGATAACTGAAAAAATTAAGACACCAAAAAAAATTCCATAAGAAGTAATTAGTGATAAAGGAAGACTGTGTATATAAATACCTCCCACAACTTCATGAATAAAAGGGTTACCAATAAAATTTGTAGCATCAAGAAACCTTATAAAATTATCCTGAATGATTAAAACCCTCCCAAAAAATGAGACTTCAATCGTTTCTAGTAGTCTTTCAAAATTAATGCCATTTATTTCAAACTTAGATAATTCTTGCACTAGCTCGAATGATAAAAAGAAAATACCAGTAAAAGCAAACAAAGTAATTAAGGATTTTTTTAGAAATTTGGCTCCCTGAAAAAGAGATATCGCAAAATAAGAAATCATTATAAATTCAATAAAGAGTTGTTTTTTTGCTCCTGAAAAAAGGCTTATTAATAAACCCAAAGTCCAAAGAATTAGAAGGAATGATTTTCTTGATGGATCTTTTAGTAGTGTCAAAAAAGTGCAAAAAATGAGTATTCTTAATAAATAGTCTGAAAGAGTTTGATATAGGTTAATTCTACTTGAAACCATAAAATAAGGTTCTTCCTGAATTAAGATTACTGCTGCAACGAAAATCAAAAGAATCATTGTTGAGTAAAGATAGAAATTTATCTTTTGATCAGGATTTCTTAATATTTGATAAGAGATTGCAAAACCTAATAAAAAGTTAAAATATATATTTGTTAAGAGAGGTTTATATATTAACCATAGATTTCCAAGAGAATATCCAAAAATCGTATAGTAAATACCAAAAATTATAAAAATTGTTATATAGACCTTCCCTATATTTGTTTTTGCTAAATAAAAAACATTTGTAAAAAACAAAAAAATGCAAATAGTTAAAAGAATCCGCGAAACTAAAACATATGTAGGATTATTTGTGGCCCAAAATAGTGTAAAACTTGCTAGAGAGATTGCGAGATATATAAAATATATATCCAGTCTTTTAATAAAAAAATGTTGCTTCATGTTGTTACTTTGTTCCTAGATAATGAAAAAGATCTAAAGTAGAAAAATAAGCAAAGATTAATTATAAAATTTAAAGTTGATAGAATTGCATATGCAATTGCTACTCCAAGAGCTCCATAGCTTTCATGAAGATAGTAGTATAAAAAGAATGCAGATACTAATAGTAAAAGCTCGATAAAAATTATTAAGAATCCTGTATATTTTTGTTTTAAAAACTCCCAAGAAGCCAGATTTGATTTTATAAAGCCAATAGAAACTGCATAAAGAAGAATATAAGATTCAATAATAAAGTCCAAAATCCAAGCATTTGGATTTATGATATTGATCATCGAAAATAAGATTCCAATTCCAATACTACCTAGAAGCCCCACTGCAAAAAATAAATATAAAATAATACTTAAATAACTTGATATATTCTTCAAGTTTTTTTCCTGCATGGCATCTCTTAACTGAGGAATAATTTGTAATGTAACTATACTTAAAGTCTGGCCGACTTGCTCGAATATCCTATTAACCAAGCCGTAACCTGATAAGTTGCTGATTGATCCAGAAACACTAATATTTAGAAGACCTAAATTTTTTGTCAATGTACCCATGTTATTTCTTACAAAAAAAGGACTGGAGGCCCAAAAATACTCTATAAAATCTTTTGAGCCAAATTTCGATATTATATTTCTTTTAAAATAGCCCAAAAGTAGTATTGAAATAATATTTCCTAAAATAATAAAAATAAATGCAATTTCAATTGGAAGATCTTCAATAAAAAAATCAAAAAAAGGATAAATTAATAAAACTAAATTACTGTATCTAATAGAATTTGAATATTTATTAATATCTTTTTCTGAAATTGCTGCAGATCTGAAGATTGAATTAATTGCAATTATCGGTGAAGCAATAATTACATAGATGGTGATGTTGAAAGTTTTAAAGATTTCGAGTCTTAAGACTTCAGATATCATAAATAAAAGAGCAGTTGAGACAAGAACTAATATTGTTGATATAAGAAGATTCTTGTTAATATTTTCTGCAAGATTTCCTTTCAAAATCGAACTATTTGCACCATGAGCAAGAAATATCCCAAGTATTTCAGTAAAGAGAACAAATTCTATATATATAGAAAACTCTTCAACAGACTTAAAAGTACTTAGGTAAATTAGGAATATTAACTGAGCTCCTTTATTTAAAATTGTTGACTTCCCAATCTCGAATGTACCAAGAAGAATTTTTTTTAGATTTGTGTTTTGAAAACTAATCATTAATCAAAAAATTTGATCTCAACAACTTTGTGACAACTCATATTACAAAATAACCTGTAATATACAGCCTTTAGTTGGTTCTTAATTTCTCTAAGAAAGTTTGGTTTTCTTTTTTCAAAGTCTGCTAGTAAAAATCTATTTACGTTTTTAATGCCTATTATCTCAATTGCTTTCTTTAAGTCCCTAAGATAAACATCATAAACATCATCTAAAGCAGAATCTGGAATTGGTTGATAACTATAATCAATAAATATTTTAGATTCTTTGGAAAATAAATTTATTCCATGAAAATGCCATGCAATTGCACTTTTATGATTAAATCTTGTGGCATTCCAGGATGCTAAGATAGCATCTTTTATCGATAGGCTATGGACAACTTCTCTAAAATTAATAGGCCATTGCTCTAAGTACTTCTGATCACCAAATCTGCCCTCATCGTGATATGCATAGCACCACTCCCTGCATCTCTTTTCCCAATCTTTTCTTAGCAACGCACTCTTGTCTCTTTTAAAAATAATGAATTGAACACAATATTTACCGGATTTAAATGTTTCATCGAATTCTGGTGCATAATTATGCTCAGTTATTAATACTGCTTTATTAGAATTCTGCAGATCATCAAATATTGGTTTTGGACTTTTAATAAGCCACATATCTGAATCGATATATGTAACAGTATCTATGTCTTCTTGAAGATCAAATACAAAATTAGGAACTGATGGCGTTAGAGTCCAGCAATATTCTCTAAAGCTTCTAGTTTTTCTTACCTCTTTCAGTTCATTTGTCTCCCAGTGATCTTTTTTAATAAGTCTAATATTTTTAAGGTTTGCTTTTTTTAAGATCTCGTAAACCTGATCATCAATGCACAGAATCCATAAAGTAAAGTCTTTTAGATTTCTTTGCATGGATAAATATAAGGATATGCCTTGCAGCAAATACCCTGAATTAAAATGAGTAGCGTAATGGTGCATCTTAAAAGCTAATAATTATCTTTCATATATTTTAGTCTATTTAAGTAATCTATTTTGATATTTTTATTGCTTGATTAAGTGATAGCCTTTCCAAGTAAAAGAGGTTTTCTTTAATCTGATCGTTCCCATACCATCAATGAATTTTGAATTAATCTTATAGCCTTTTGGGATAATGGAGTTTAAATCTAATGAGCGTATTGGATAACTAGCTTTATATATTTTTTTTGGAACAGATTGTACGTAAACTCTTTCAATGCTGTCATCCGAAAAGGGAGTCCTATCAATAATTATTTCTGGGCTTATATTTTGGGTTACCTTTTCTAAAATTTCATAGGGATCTTCAAGATACTGCAAAACACTTCCAAAAATTACAAGATCAGGCTCTGTTTCGCTTAAATACTCTTCAATATCTGTAATAAATGATATTACACTGTCAGAAATATACTTATTGCCTGCGGAAACAAAATTTTTTTGCTCTAAAATAACCCACGATATTTTGCTTGGTTCATTTAAATATTTTATAGATGCAAAATATGTAGATCCAAGAGAACCTCCAACATCTAAAATATTTAATTTGTTATTATTCTTTCCTAATATTTCATTACAAATAGAAATAATATGCTTGGGCGGGTCCTCGAATTCTAATTCAACTGAATCTCTCTCTCCAGGAATCAACCCAGATTTAACCTTCATTGTAACTTCAAGAACTTTTTGTAAGATGTTATCTTTATCGTAACCATCACTCTTTGCTTTTGCTTCTTCCCAATCAGGAAATGGGCCATAAAACTTAATAGAGTTAGGAGAAAATTTATGTATTAAATTTACAAAAGATTTAGGTAATATTTTAATTAAAAATCTTTTCAACAAATTATTTATCAAATTTTGATAAAGCATTTTTAATTTCTTTAATAACTTTATCTTGTCTATTAAATGTTAGACTTGGGAACATTGGTAGTGAAAATATTTGCTTAGATACTTTTTCTGTTTTGGGAAGATCTCCCTTTTTATAGCCCAAATATTTATAGCCTCTCATAATGTGAATTGGCCATGGATAGCTTATGTTTAAGAAAATATCTTTTTGATTAAGATATTTAATAATATTGTCTCTTTGCTTATGTTTTACAACATATACATAAAAAACATGGGAGTTATTCGCTTGAACAATTGGTGTAATTAAATTTGTATCCTCGAAAGCTTTATCGTAACGCTTAGCGAGTTCTTTTCTTTTAAGGATATAGTTATCAAGTTTTTTCAATTTATACCTTAATATTTCTGCATGAACTTCATCAAGCCTTGAGTTATATCCTTTTTCTTCAGCATAATAAACTCCTTTCATTCCATAAAATCTTAATGATCTCAACTTTTTTCCTAACGTTTTAGTTCTGCAAGTAATTATTCCTCCGTCCCCATAGCCACCTAAAGGCTTAGTTGGATAAAAAGAAAAAATGCCCATATCGCCCATTGCTCCGCACTTAATACCATTTTGCTCAGCTCCATGAGATTGCGAGCAGTCTTAAATTATAAAAAGATTGTGTTTTTTGCAGACTTTTTTCACAGCTTTCATATCTACACATTGGCCATATAAGTGAACAACAATTACCGCCTTAGTTGATTTATTAATTTGAGATTCTAATTGAGAAACATCCATAAGAAATGAATCTTCCTTAATATCAACGAACTTTGCAGATGCTCCTGCTTGAGCAATAGCAGAAACTGTTGGGACTGCGGTATTAGAAACAGTAATTACTTCATCACCTAAACCTATATTGAGTGCTTTAAGAGCTAAAAAGATCCCATTTGTTGCATTGTCAACGCCTACAGCATCTGCTGAACAACAATAAGTTGAGTACTCTTCCTCAAATTTCCTAACACCCTCTCCTAATACTAAAACTCCAGAGCTAAAAACCTTATCAACGATCTTAAGAATGTCTTTTCGTTCCTCTTTATATTCTTCTAAATATTCCCAAACTCTAATAGTCATATTTTTACCAATTTTAATTAAATTCCTTCCTTAATTTATTTACTTCGTGGAGATCTTTCTCTAAAAGCTTTGCCCATTTTGAATAAGAATTGTTATTGATTGATTCTAACACCAGATTAAAAAACTCTAAATAAACATCGCCCATAAAGAATAAACTTTTCTCTTCCATTCTATCTTTAAGTCTTACTTCTAACTCAATATCATTTGGCGGAGAAAAAACTCTTTGAAATTCTATTTCAAGAAATTCATTTTGGATTCTTATTTCATTTTTATATTCAAACCCAAATCCGAAATTACCTTTAACCAAATTACCATTACCATATTCAGCATTAAAGGCAAAACTTGTATCAAGATTAGATTCATTGCTATCTAAATCAATAGACATTTTTTCTGCATATTTATTAAAGATTATTCTACCAATAGAAATTGCATACGATGACATATCATTAAATGCTCCACCTCCAAAAATTTTTTTTGTTCTAAAATTATGTGCATCTAATTTTGGTATTTGGAAGTTAGCTAAAACATGTGTTGAACTTAAGTTATTATGTAAGTCATCGAGAATATTAAGTATCTGGGGATGATATCCCCAAACTAGAGATTCAGCCAAACAAAGATTTTTTTTCTTAGCTATTTCAACTATTGAGATCATTTCTTGGATACTTAAAACAGCTGGTTTTTCTACAATTGTATGAAAATTATTTTCAAGTGCTTTTTTTGTCCATACGAAATGCATATGATTAGGAAGTGAAATATAAACAATACTGGCATCTGATTTTGAAATAGCTTCCTCATAAGTTTTATACCATTTATCTACTTTTATATTTTGATGCTCAGGCATATCTTTTAAATCTTTCGATAATGATGCAACATCAATTTTATCTATATTTTTTATATTATTTAAAGCCGGAATTACTCTTCTTGTAAAAACACTAGAACAACCCAGAATCAATAATTTCATTTCACAAAAGATATACAATAGATTAGTGTTCGAAGCTCAATATTAATTGTCTGCTCAATTAATCCAAGACGATAGATTTGTGATAATGTTAGCCATTTATAGTTACTGGGTACTTCTAGCTCTGTTTCTTTTTCGAGTTCAATAATGGAATGTTTTTGCTGACTCTTATAGAATCTGCCACCTTCATCGGATAAATTTGTTTCTATAAGCGGCTTACTTTTTATAGATCTAGTAAAAAAATCTGAGAAGGGAGGTAACTTTTTTCCCTCATAGTTTTCTGGCGTAAATTGAACAGTGGGAGCAAGCTCAACAGAATCTATTAAGCCTGCTTCAAATCTAGTTTGTATTAAGAAATGTAACACCCCTCTTATCTCCTTACAGATAAGACCAATGATTCCTCCATCAATATTTTGAATAAGCGGCTGGCTCCAAGAAGCAACTTCGCGAGACGAAGCTTCGACATTCACCCCAACAATATCAAAAAACTTATTATCTTGATTTTTAATTGCATCATCACCAATAATCCAATTCTCTACCTTCTTTAAGGGTATGATTTCTGTTTTTCTTTCATGCTTTCTTTTTTGTAGAGCAAACCATTCTTTAATTTCAGCAAGACTAAATAGCGATTCCTCGTCACTGCAAGAAAGAGAAATCAAATTTCTTTCATTTCTTTCTGAAATATAGTCATCTATTTCCAATCTATTTCCAATAATATTTATTGGCAAAGCACCTAAAATAGATCTGCAATCAAGGTGAATTAAATTATTAAATTTATGAAGTTCTTGAATCTGGCCTAAAGTTAGCCAAAAGAAATTTTCTCTTTGCTCAATATCAACATCCTCATCTATTAGCAGGATCATATTTCTATTTCTTTTTTTAAGATACTTTGTACCTTGCTCAGATCTGAGCTGATCAAAAAGCATAGTTCCTGAATTAGGATTGGCAAAATAATCAACAAAATGAGGTTTTTTCCCACCATGGACTTGGGTGAAGTTTGATTTAGTTGCTTGAATAGTAGGCGATATCTGAATTAACCCGATATTTCCCGGTTCCATCTTTGCCTGCACCAAAAAATGAATAATGCCGTTAATTTCTTTTGCAATAAAACCAAGAAACCCAACTTCAGCCTGATTAATTATAGGCTGAGTCCATTTCTCTTCTTTTTCTTCATATTTATGACTAACTAATATCCCAGTAATTCCAAAAAACTTTCCTGATTCATGCTTGAAGCTCGATCTATTTTCATCATAGCTCCAACTAGCTAAATCTTTTAATCTTGTTTTCTTTACTTTGAATTTCTCATTTGTTTTTATTTTTTCAAACCAGCTCTGAAAATCTTCAAAGGTATTAATTCCGTTTTCAGTCAAAGCAGATAAAATTAATCCCTGCTGATTTTTTTTATCCATCATTGAATTCAGAAATAGAGTCTAAGTTTTTATAATTTGCCTCCTTTGACTGAGGCTCAGTAAGTTTTTCTAATTTTTTTTCTTTTAAAAAAGAATCCCAATCTCTGATGGAATGAGAAATGTTGTAATGGGTATCGGCAAGCACTAAACAAATTGAGCCCTCAGAAAATTTTGATAAATCTGTCCAAGTCATTTGAGGTATTAAAAGTCCTTGATTTGGATTATTTAATTCAATAAAGTGAGAGTCTCTTCCAGATGAACAAATAACCTTTACTTGGCCAGAAAGTGCTATAAGAACTTGATTTGTATATCTGTGAGCATGTCCCCCTCTGCTAATATTTTTTGGAACTTGATGTATATAAAAAACTCTTTTAATTTTAAAAGGTATGCAGGAATCACCTTCAATAGATGATAAAAAACCTCTAGTGTCTTTAACAAAATTAAAATTTATTTTTTTTAACCCCTGATTCTTCATTTATATAAACTTTTTAAAAAAATTCTTTATTGCAAAGTTTATTCTAAAAAAGAAATCTCCTCTCAAATCTCTTAAGAATTCTTTATATGCTAAAGAAGTTTCTATTTCCTCTTTAATTTCAATTCTTTTGGGAATAATATCTTTTTTGAACAGCCTTACATCCAGTGGATCATTATATTTATTAAATGAATAATTAGTTGATCTTTCATCAACGCCGATATGAAGGGCTAGGGACTTTAGAGGAAATAAAGAATATTTTTTATCAATAATATTTCTTGCCAGCCAATTAACTGCCCATGATTTTGTTTTACCATCAACATTATTTTGAAGCATTTTTAAATAATTATATGATCCATTTCTGTTCAGTTTATTTTTGAGATTCTTTTCCAATATTTCTTTATATAATTTTGAGGAATCATTGGTGTAACTAGACCACGATCTTTTCCAAGTCCCCCAAGCAAGGCAGTCAGAACCTTCTAAAAAATAAGTCTCATTTAAATCATATTTTTTAGAGTATCTCTCCAAGAATGAATATCCATTTACTTGACAAACACTTTCATCATTTCTGTACAAATGAAGTGCATTATTCATAAAATTTAAGAAAAATGGAGCTGTTACGATGTCATCTTCGAGCACTATTGCGCCTTCATGACTCTTTAAAATAGTATCAAGTCCATGGATAATATTTGAAGCAAGCCCATAATTCTTATCTCTATTTATGGGAATCACTTCTTTAAAACCATCTAAATCACTCACTAATCTTCTAACTTTTTTTACAGCATCTTTATCATCATTGCACTTAGGGCCATCAGAAAAAATATATAGTAATGTTTCAGATGCTAAATGGTTAGCCCTTAATGATTCAAGAGTTTCTTGAAATAAATCCGCTCTATTGTAGGTAAATAATATTACTGGATATAGAGGGTAATTCATCTCATTTAAGTCTCTATTTTAAAAAACCTTCTAAAATAAAAAATCAGATATCTATAATCTCTCAAAAAAGAAACTCCAAGTAAGAATGTGTGAAAAACTCTTTTTAACTTACTATTTCCATTTACTTTCATAAAAAATGAAACCCCCTCTCGGTTAGCCTCTTCAGAACTAGAAGCATTTTCTTCATGTCGAAGGAAGTCAGCAATATTTAAATCTATTTTTTTAAAACGAAGTGGGTAATTTATAGCTCTTAAAATAAAATCCATATCGCTTACAAACTTCCATTGCGTATCATAAAAACCAATTTTGCTAAAAACACTTCTATGCGCAAACCAAGAAGGGTGAGAAATATTGAACGTTCTCAATTTTGAAATCGTTGGATTGAAATTTCGAGGTGGTTTCATGGTATAAAGAATCTTACCTTTAGAATTTACAAAATTGCAATTACCATAAATTAAATCAACTTTAGGATTTTTTAGATACTCCTCTTTTACTTTTATCAGCACATCTTTAGATGAATACTTATCATCACAATTGATAAAACCAATTAATTTTCCTTTACTCTTTTTAATACCATAATTATGAGCTTCATATATTGAATATCCCTCCTTAATATAGTGCTCAATTTGATGCTCCCTCAGAATGCTTAATGTATTATCATTAGAACCTCCATCAACAACAATATGTTGAATAGATAGATCACTTTCTTGTTCTGCTATTGAGTCTAGAAGTTTTTTTATCCACTTTTCTGCATTGAGAGTTGGAGTAATTAGCGTAAAATCAAAATCACTTTTATTAGTAGTTTTACTTAAGTCAGTATTTATCACTTTATAGCCTTAATTTTTCTTTATTAGTCTTAAACCATTCATATGTTCTTTTGATTCCATCGTTAAGATCAATGGAGGGATTCCAGCCTAATCCATTTATTAAAGAATTATCCATAAGCTTCCTTTTAGCTCCATCAGGTTTAGAGCTATCCCATTCGATTTCTCCTTCAAAACCGACTATTTCTTTAATTTTAAAAGCCAAATCTTTAATTGAGATTTCTTCACCATATCCAATATTTATATGGCTGTTTCTACTTGAAATTGCTGACTTATACTTTTCTGTTTCTAAATTCATAATAAATATAGATGCTTTAGCCAGATCATCAACATGAAGAAACTCACGTTTTTGTTCGCCAGTTCCCCAAACAATTACCTTTGGTTCATTATTGGTGTGTGCGTCATGAAATTTTCTTATTAAGCCTGGAATTACATGTGAATTATTCAAATTAAAGTTATCACCAGGACCATATAAATTTGTTGGCATTATACTTCGATAGTTATATCCATACTGCCTATTAAAACTTTCGCATAGCTTAATACCTGCTATTTTTGCTATAGCATATGGTTCGTTGGTAGGTTCAAGAACTCCTGATAAAAGAAGATCTTCCGACATTGGTTGTGGGCAATCTTTAGGGTAAATACATGAAGATCCCAAGAACAAAACATCTTTTATATTAGCCAAATGAGCTCCGTTAATGAGATTGAGTTCAATCATAAGATTTTCATAGATAAAATCGGCTGGAAGGGAGTTATTTGCATTTATTCCTCCTACTTTTGCAGCTGCAATGATAATCTTATCGATCTTATTTGAATCAAGAAAATCTAAAACTGCACTTCTATCCATTAAATCAAGTTTATTTCTATCTTCCACTAGAATATTTGAATAACCTGATTTTATAAGTTCTCTACAAATAGCCGATCCAACCATTCCTTTATGACCTGCAACAAAAATAGTTTTTTCTTTATTCATCTATTCCGAAGGATAAGTCCACTTCATGGCCATGACTTTTTAAAAAAGCTTGCTTCCTGGCTATTTTGAGATCCTCCTCGACCATTTCCACGCACATTTCCTCTAGAGAAATTCTTGGTTTCCATTTTAGTTCTTTTCTTGCTTTAGATGCATCGCCTAACAGAGAGTCTACCTCTGAAGGTCTAAAATACCTTTTATCAATTTCTATAACACAGTCGCCGACTTTGAGTGAGGGACATTTATCACCTGAGATGCTCTTGATATATCCTTTTTCATTGATTCCTTTTCCTCTAAAATCTAACTCTATTCCAAGCTCTTTTGCGCTTAACACAATAAAATCTCTTACTGAAAATTGCTTACCAGTGGCAATAACAAAATCTTGTGGCTCATCTTGTTGCAACATCAGCCATTGCATTTCGACATAGTCCTTTGCATGTCCCCAATCTCTTTTTGCATCAAGATTTCCAAGATAAACTTTCTTCTCTAGCCCCTGAGCTATATTACATAGACCTCTAGTTATTTTTCTAGTAACAAAAGTTTCTCCTCTTCTTGAGCTTTCGTGATTAAATAATATTCCATTGCATGCAAATATGTTGTATGCCTCTCTATAGTTGATTGTAATCCAGTAAGAATATAACTTTGCAACAGCATATGGGCTTCTGGGATAAAATGGTGTTTTTTCTGTTTGAGGAGTTTCTTGAACAAGTCCATAAAGCTCAGACGTGCTAGCTTGGTAAAATTTTGTTTTTTTCTCTAAGCCCAAAAATCTTATTGCTTCTAAAATTCTTAGCGTTCCAAGAGCATCAACATCAGCTGTATATTCTGGCACCTCAAAGCTTACCATTACATGACTCTGTGCAGCTAAATTATATATTTCATGGGGTCTAATTTGGGATATTAGCCTAATCAGGTTTGATGAATCAGTTAAATCTCCGTAGTGAAGAGAAAATCTTTGATTATCTATATGTGGGTCTTGGTAGATATGATCTATTCTTTCAGTATTAAGCGAGGAAGTTCTTCTTTTAATACCATGAACTTCATATCCCTTTTGCAGAAGGAACTCAGCCAAATAGCTTCCATCTTGACCTGTAATTCCTGTAATTAATGCTTTTTTCATTTCAAAGTCCTAAAATTTTTTTTACAATCGAGCATCAACTTCTTCTTTAGAAAAAGCAGATTTAACATCATAAATAACAGATTTACTTTTTGCCAGTCTCCTAATCTTGCTAATGCCTGATTTAATAAATTCTTCATGGGCAACTGCTAAAACAATTGCATCGTAATAATCTTCATTAGGTTCTTGAACTAAATTAATGTCATCTAGTATTTTATCTTCATAATTCACCCATGGGTCAAAGACTTCCACATTAGCTTTTGAAGTTTCAAGACTTCTAATCAAATCAAAGACTTTACTATTTCTAGTATCTGGGCAATTTTCTTTGAAGGTTAAACCTAGAACTAAAATATTAGATCCCAATATTTCTATTTTTTTGCTTTTCATAATTGATATAACTTGTTTTGCAACATATTCTGACATTGAGTCATTCAATCTCCTCCCTGCAAGAATGACTTCAGGGTTATAGTCAATTTCTTGAGCTTTATGAGTCAGATAATAAGGGTCAACTCCTATGCAGTGTCCCCCAACAAGACCAGGCCTAAAAGATAGGAAATTCCATTTTGTTTCAGCCGCTTTTAAGACTTCCTCTGTATCAATATCTAGTTTATTAAAAATTAGGGCAAGCTCATTAATTAAGGCGATATTCAGATCTCTTTGAGTATTCTCAATAACTTTAGCTGCTTCTGCTACTTTGATTGAAGATGCTTTATATGTGCCTGCCTCTATTATGGAGCTATAAACTTTATCTATAAATTCTGCAACTTCTTTGGTTGATCCTGAAGTTATTTTTTTTATGTCTTTAATTCGTCTGCTTGGGTCTCCGGGATTTATTCTCTCAGGACTATAGCCAACAAAGAAATCCTCATTTAATGAAAAGTTTGTATTATTTTCTATTATTTTTACACAAACTTCCTCCGTACATCCTGGAAAAACTGTTGATTCATATACAACAATATCGCCTTTTGAAATGACTGAAGCTATTTCTTTGGTTGCTGAAATTATTGGTGTAAGATCTGGTTTATTATCCTTGTCAACTGGTGTTGGAACTGTAACTATATAAAAACTTTTTTTATCCTCTGCTCTAAGATCATTTGTAAATATTAGATTTTTACATGCATTTAAATCTTCAGAAGATACTTCTCTTGTTTCATCTATGCCATTAATAAGATTTTCAACTCTATCCTTATTAATATCATATCCAATTACGTCAAATTTTTTTGATAGCTCTACTGCCAATGGAAGTCCAACATATCCAAGGCCAATAACTTTAATACAATAATCTTCTATATTCATGATAATACTCTTATAACCTTGGGTTTAATAAATCAAGCATATATTCTCCATAAGAAGAATTTTTCATCTTCAAGGCACATTTCTCAAATTTTTCATCGCTCATCCAACCAGCTCTCCATGCTATTTCTTCAATACAAGCTATTTTCAGTGCCTGTCTTCTTTCTATAGTTGAAATAAACTGTCCTGCATCTAATAGAGAATCATGAGTGCCCGTATCAAGCCAAGCAATACCACGACCAAATATTTCAACATTAAGTTTATTTTTTTCTAAGTATGCTTGATTTACTGATGAGATTTCTAACTCACCTCTTCTACTCGGTTTCACAGTTTTAGAAATTTCAACTACATCCTCATCATAAAAGTATAATCCCGTAAGGGCATAGTTTGATTTTGGAATTTTTGGTTTTTCTTCGATACTCAATGGACGATTCTTTTTATCAAAATCGATAACTCCAAAATTCTCTGGATCTTTTACGTGATAAGCAAATACAGTTGCTCCTTGATCATTATTAACAGACTTCTGCAGAAGTTCTTGAATATCATTACCATAAAAAATATTGTCGCCGAGTATAAGCGCACACTGCTCACCATTTATAAATTTTTCTCCAATAATAAATACCTCTGCTAGTCCATTTGGTTCATTTTGTACTTCATAAGAAATACATAATCCTAGGTCATTCCCATTTCCAAGAATATTTTGATAATGGCCAATATCTCTTGGTGAGCTGACAATGAGTATTTCTCTTATTCCAGCCAACATTAATGTACTTAATGGGTAGTAAATCATTGGTTTGTCATAAACTGGAAGAAGCTGCTTACTTATCGCCATGGTAGCTGGATAAAGTCTTGATCCATGTCCTCCAGCTAAAATTAATCCTTTACGTTTTGTTTCCATTATCCCCCCGCTTGAAATAGATTTTTTTAATTTAAATCTCCCAAATACCATTCAACAGTTTTCTTTATTCCACTTTCAAAACTTTCATTTGGCATCCATCCTAATTCATTTGTAATTTTTGAATGATCTATAGCATATCTCCTGTCATGACCTGCCCTATCATCAATGAATGAAACTTGATCAAAGTAAGGCTTGTTTTCTCCATTTGGTCTAGTTCTGTCAAGAAGACTGCAGATAGCTTTTACAACCTCCAAGTTAGTTTTTTCACTGTCTCCTCCAATGTTATAGATTTCTCCAACAGAACCTTTTTCATAAATAAGCTTTATTGCAGCACAGTGATCACCTACAAAAAGCCAATCTCTTATTTGTTGCCCATCACCATATATACCTATATCTTTTCCTGTTAAAGCATTCTTAATAATCATAGGAATAAATTTTTCTGAGTTTTGAAATGGGCCATAGTTATTTGAACAATTCGACAATATTGTTGGAAGGCCATAAGTCTTATTCCATGCCCTTACAAGATGATCACTAGAAGCTTTTGAAGCAGAGTAAGGACTATTTGGGTAGTATTTATTACTCTCTTTAAAGGGTGATTCGTTTAATTCAAGCGAACCATAAACCTCATCAGTTGATATATGAATAAACTTAAAATCTTTATTTCCTTGTCCAGCTTGGTCATTAAAGTATTTGTCAGAACATTCTAAGAGATTGTGAGTGCCTAAAATATTAGTGCCAATAAATGCACTTGAGTCTTCAATTGATCTATCTACATGACTTTCAGCAGCAAAATTAATAATAATGCTTGGCAGATATTTATCATAAATAGCTGTAACTAATTCTTTATCAGCAATATCTCCTTCAATGAATTTATATTGCGGAGTGTCTTTACTATATTTTTGATTTGCTGCATAAGTTAATTTATCAAGGTTGATTATTGATGCCTTAGTATCTTTCAAAATAAAATTTATAAAGTTAGTGCCAATAAAACCACATCCACCCGTTATAAAAATATTCATATTAATCAAACATATTAAGATTTAAAGGAGTTAATGCTTCAATGTCGTCTTTAACAACTTGACCAATAACCTTATCAATATCCCATGCACTTATTCCCTCATTTGGTCTCAATGTGACCAACATATCTTTTGTAATAGTCATACCTTTTTTAATGTCACATTTTAAATAAACTGCTCTCCTAAAAGACTCAACATGACCATTTTCAATTTCGATTCCAAGTGGTTGTTTGGTCTCATCGCCCAATAATTTAAAGAATAGTCTTATTTTTTCATTTAATTTATTTACTTCACTTGGTATTAACGATACCTTGTGGTCTCTGAAATCTTTACCTTCTCTTTTATCGGTAAAATGAAATTCAAGAACTTCTGCTCCTAAAATTACTGAAGCATACAGTGCTTCCATGTCTTCGGTATGGTCTGAGTACCCTAAGATTATTTCTCCAATAGAGGAAAATGATTTAAGCACAGCAAGATTAGCATCTTCATTTCTAATTGGATACATTGAAGTGCATTGCATAAGGACTAAATTTGGTTTTTTTTCATAAAAAGGATTTAATGATCGAATAAAGGTGACAGTATCTTCGACCTCTGTCATAGAAGACAGTCCAGTTGAAAGAATAATAGGTTTCCCTCTATTTGCAAACTCTTTTAAAAGAGGTTTATTTGTCAAGTCACCGCTTCCTACTTTATATCTTTCAAGAAATGGATCAATCCATTCAAGCATATCTTTATTCCAAACTGATGCAAGATATTCCTTTCCACCAGATATGCATTTCTTAGCCAAGTCAATATGTTGAGATTTTGTTAATTCAAACTTTTTAAAATGCTCGTATCTAGCCTTATCAACCTTTTTATTTGCAATACTCTCTCCAGAATATAGTTGGAATTTAATTGTATCTGCCGCAGAGCCCAGTGCTAATTCAGTAAGGTGATTCGCATAATCAATATCACCTTCATGATTGCCACCTATTTCAGCTATGAGATTTATTTCGTTCATTTTTGTTTAACTAAGATTACAAAACCCTTACTTTTCACTATTTCTAAAAATATAGTTCATAAATAAAACGTAAATAAAGCTAAACATGAGTCCTAATAGAAAACCCAGAATACAAATAAGTGGTCTGTTAGGACTAGATTTCTCTTCAGGTGCAATTGGTGGATCAATAATCCTAAAAAGATAATCTTCTCTTGAAAAAGCAAGCATCTTTTTTTCGGTATTTGTTTTTATCAAATTATAAAAAACATCCTTCAATGCCTCTGATTTAGTTCCACTTACTTCATTATTAAGATATTCAATTGATAATTCAGCCTCCCTAACATCCCTATCTCTCATAAAATTATTTAAATCATGCATTAAAAGATCTAGCCACTCTTTAGCTAGATATGGAGAAAAATATTCAAGCCTAACAGTAATAAATCCTGTTTTTAGATCTTCTTCATAAGTAAATATTTCCTTCATCCAAAAATCATAAGTTTTATGAATGCTAGGTTCGATTGTAATGCCATCTTCCTTAACCCACTCTGATTTTGACTGGAGAAAGAGTTCGTCATCAAAAATTATTTTGTTTGTCTCTCTGTCCCACCCAGTGGATGCCATTAGTAGATCTTTTATTCCTCTTCGCTCTATAAAATCTTCAATGAATGATCTTGATTTTAGAACTTCAATACCTACTTGAGCTTTGTTAGACTCCTGAGGAATTGCAATACCCGCTATGCCTGCTATTCCCCCAAACTGATTTAAAGCTGATTGTTGATTTGATTCAGATATTACTGTGAGCAAAGCAGATGACTGATATTTATTCGGAAGTGATAGTGAATAGAAAACTGAAAGGATAGAAAATAAAGTTAGGATTATTATGATGCTCAACTTGTAATCCCAAAAAACTTTTAAAAGTCCTATAAGATCAATATCATCACTTTGGTTCTCTCTAGTTTCTTCGTTTATGTTCATATTCTGGATATATTATAAATTATCTTTTGAATAAAAGATTTCATTATAGGAATTTATGCAAAATGCTCTTTCAAAATAATAAGAATACTTGGTGCCCAGAGCCGGACTTGAACCGGCACGAAGTTGCCTTCGAGGGATTTTAAATCCCTTGTGTCTACCAATTCCACCACCTGGGCATAATTACTCCTCATCATTGAAAGAAATATTTTGATCAACCTCTCTCTTAATTGGTTCATTATATACTGATCTAATTTGATTATTTATTTTTATTACCTCTCTAATAAGAGAGAAATCAAAGTCAAGTTTTGATGAAAATGAATCTAGTGCGGCTATATCCTTTGGGAAACAAGCTCCACCAAAACCATTTCTTCCGTCATGACCAGGAACATTCATATGCGAATCTCCGATCCTTTCATCTATGGAAGTAATTTTTATAAGATTTTCCCAATCTAGGTCTTCACCAGTTGCCTGACATAATGATTTAAGTTGATTAAAAAATATTACTTTTGTAGCAAGGAAGCTATTAATTGAATATTTAACTAGTGATGCTGTAAGTTGATCAGTTAGCTGGTGCTCTTTTTGCTTACATTTAGTGTATTTCAAATAAAATCTTGAAGCTTCTTTACACAACTGTTCTGAGCCACCAAATAAAATTAATTTGGCATTAATAAAATCAGATTCTGCGGTCTTCTCTCTGAGAAATTCTGGGTTATAAACAAAATCAATTTTTGAATTAAGTGCTAAAAGATTTTCTGGAGTGACAGTGCTTTTTAGGATTATATTCCCACTCAATTTATTTTCTTTAAGTTGATTGAATACATTTTTTAGAATTGATAAATCCTGACTTCCGTTTGATTGCATGGGTGTTGGCAGGCAAACGAAAATAAAATCTGGTTTAAAATTTAATAGATCATTTAAATCTGTTCCAAGAGCAGGGTCTATTTTTACAATATCAACATCTTCTCTGATAGCCGAATAGACTGCCTTTCCAACAAAACCATATCCTATAATCGCTACTTTCATACTAAATGATTGGAGGCTGAGGCCGGAATCGAACCGGCGTACACGGATTTGCAGTCCGCTGCATGACCACTCTGCCACCCAGCCAAATTATTTAATTTTACCTTCAT
>MDTA01029192.1_pt1 | contig 33746 bp, 35 predicted proteins | sample 811151 | NCBI WGS metagenome assembly MDTA01 (sample SAMN05326648, study PRJNA326480) | marine metagenome | isolation source: seawater | place: Indian Ocean: South | collected 2010
ACTTTAGTTCTTCTTAAATAAATAATAAATGTTTAAAAAAGTTTTAATAGCTAATAGAGGAGAAATAGCTGTTAGAGTTATAAGAGCTTGTAAGGAATGGGGAATAAGAACTGTGGCAATACATTCAGATGTAGACTCTGAGTCAATGCACGTTCGTCTTGCTGATGAGAGTGTGTGTATAGGATCACATCAACCACAAAATAGTTATCTTAACATTTCATCAATTATGTCAGCTGTTGACCTAACTGGTGCAGAAGCAATACATCCAGGTTACGGATTTTTATCAGAAAACGCAAAATTCTCAGAAATAGTAAATAAACATGGAATAAAATTTATTGGCCCAAGTGCAAATATCATTTCAAAAATGGGAGACAAAATAGAAGCAAAAAGAATTGCTAAAAAATACGGCTTACCTATTATTGAAGGCTCCGAAGGAGGGGTAAAATCTGTGTCGGAGGCAAAAATATTATGTAAAAAAATTGGCTACCCTGTTCTCATCAAAGCTGCAGGCGGAGGAGGAGGAAAAGGAATGAAAATTGTAGAAAAAGAAAATCAGTTAGAAAATTTATTTTTAACAGCTAAAACAGAGGCAAAAAAATTTTTTGGTAATGATGAACTTTATATTGAAAAATATTTTAAAAATCCAAGACACATTGAAGTGCAAATAATGTCAGGCAAAAACAGAACTGTGCAATTAGGCGAAAGGGACTGCTCGGTACAGAGAAGACATCAAAAATTAATAGAAGAAACTCCAAGCCCAGTGCTTACTGAAGAACAAAGAAAAGATCTTTTAGAAAAGACAGTTAAGATGGTTGAACAAATAAATTATGAGGGCGCTGGCACCGTTGAATTTATTTATGAAAATGGAAAATTTTACTTTCTAGAAATGAATACCAGGGTTCAGGTAGAACATCCAGTGACAGAAGTGCAGACTGGTATTGATATTGTAAAAGAACAATTGTGGATTGCATACACTGGTGAGACAGCATTAAAACAATCTGATATCAACCCAAGAGGACACTCAATAGAATGCAGAATAAATGCTGAAAATCCTGCTTTAGATTTTCAGCCCAGTCCAGGAAAAATTACTGTTTGTCATCAACCCTCTGGTTTTAGGACTAGAGTTGATGGATCAATTTTTCAAGGATGTAAAATAACGCCTTACTATGACAGTTTGATAGCCAAAGTAATTTGCAAAGGAAGGAATAGGACTGAGGCAATTCAACGGACTTTAAGATCATTGGACGAGTTCGTGCTTGAGGGAATTACTACTACGATAGATTTACATAAGAAAATCTTAAATCACAAAAAATTTATTGAGTCAGATTTTGATACTAATTGGCTTGGAAAAGAAAAGTTTTACTAAACATTGTAACAATTGAGCAACTGCAAGTCATATATAGCATGATCAAAAGGAGTTAAACTTGGGTCAGAGGCGAACGTCCATCCATTGAAAATAAAAACTTTTTCATTTTCACTTGTGGTGAGATCTTTAACTTGCATATAAGCAACATCATCTAGTTTATTATTTACTTTAACTTTTCCACATTTGAGAATTTTAATTTCTAATGGTCCAAATTTTTTTATTTCATTTAAATTTACCTCAAATTTAGATGATTTAGCAGTTATTTTGTCTAACCCTATTAATATTGCGTGAGAAGTCTTTTGCGATTTAATTGATTTTTTTTTCTCTTTCAAATCCCTTTTTATAGTTAAATTTTCATTATCATCGATTGTTTCTTCAAAACTTGGTTTAATTTTATCTACATTTATCAAAGGTGTGCTTGTAATTATATTTTCAGCTAATCCAAAATTATTTAAGGAAAAAATGAATATTAAAATTAATAAAATTTTACTTCCAAGTTTCATATTTTTTTTTTATCAAATTTTTTCTAATTTTTACCGGTTTATGACTATTTTTTGTACCAGTTTGGTTTTCTAAATGGCTTTTTTGCCAAGGATATTTCATTTTTTCTTTATCGTCTGGAATCTTGTCTATTGTATGATGCATCCATAAATACCAATCAGCGGTAATTTTTGTTGCCTCTACTCTTGAAGAGTAAATTACCCACCTTTCATTTTTTTTGCTCTTGTAATATTTGTTTCCAAACTCATCTTTTCCAACATAGATACCAAAAAAGAGAGTTTTAAGAAAAGTTCCAAATGTTTGTTTTTTCCACCAGGTAAAAATAATATTTAAGCTCATAAGTTTAATTTTAAATCCACACAATTTAAAATTGTATTATAATACAATAGACACTGATAATTTAAATATATATCCTTAATCAACTAGATTCCATTTAATTATGAAAAAATTCATCGTTGAAACTTACTATACTTGCACTTTTAAAACAGTGCATACATTAAACAACCTTAACGATAAAGAACTGTCAAAAATCGATAAACGAACAGACGGTGAGGTTGAATTAATAGACGTTAAATTAAATAATAGAAAAACTAAAAAAATTGGAGAGAAAAATAACCAAAAACAGGAATCTTCCAAATTAGCCCCTCAAATTTCTGAAAATTTAGGTAAAGAACTAACTGTATCAAAACACAAAATAAATACTGAACAGTCAAGTCTGAGCAAAACAAAAAATAAAGCAAGGTTTAAAATGCCAGACAGAAGAAAAGGGTATATACAAAAAGCACAAATAGGAGACCACAAGGTTTATCTTCACACTGGCGAATATGATGATGGGAAAATAGGAGAAATTTTTATCGATACAAATAAGGAAGGTGAACTTGTAAAAGCTATGATGAATAATTTTGCAATAGCTATTTCTTTAGGGCTTCAATATGGAGTGCCTTTAGAAGAATATGTGGATGCGTTTATTGATACAAAATTCGAACCCTCTGGTAATGTTTTAGGTAACGATAGAATTTTAAGTGCATCTTCAATTTTAGATTATGTTTTCAGAGAATTAGCCATCTCTTATTTAGGAAAAGAAGAGCTTGCTCACACTCCATCTATTGCAAATTCTAAAAGAGTTGAAACTGAAAATGGCGAAGATAAGTTTCTTAAAATAGTAAAAAATATTACTTCAAAAGGTTTTGTGAGAAGTAATTATGAAGAAAAACTTGTTGATTTATCAGATGTAAGAATTAATTTAAAAACGAAAAATTAATTTTTCTTAAGGTCCTTTTTTATCCCTAATTCTTTCAATTGTTTATCATTTACATCTGATGGAGCATTCATCATTAAGTCTTGTGCATTTTGATTCATTGGAAACAGCGTGACCTCTCTTATATTTTCTTTACCAGCTAACAACATCACTATTCTATCTATACCCGGCGCAATTCCTCCATGAGGAGGAGCGCCATAACTTAAGGCATTAATCATTCCACTAAACTTATCATTGACATCTAATTCAGTATATCCAGCTACTGCAAATAGCTTATACATTAGCTCAGGTATATGATTTCTAATAGCTCCAGAGGATAGTTCAACTCCATTACAGACAATATCATATTGGTAAGCTTTTATATTTAGAGGATCTTTTAAGTTTAAATCTTTAATATTTCCTTGCGGCATTGAAAATGGATTATGACTAAAAATTATTTTTTTTGAGTTTTCGTCAAACTCATACATCGGGTAGTCTACAATCCAACAAAAAGCAAATTTATTTTTATCGATAAGATCAAGATCTTCTGCAATCTTATTTCTAGCCATTGAAAGTATTTTTGTTACATCTTTTTCTTTTCCACAAGCTAAGAAAATGCTATCACCGATCTTTGCGTTACTAATTTCCATTATTTCTTTCAAAGAATTCTCGCTAAAAAATTTTCCAACTGGTCCTTTACCTTCGATTTTATCATTTTTCTCAAAGGTGAAATAAGCAAGTCCTGAAGCGCCTTGATCTTTAGCCCATTTATCAATCCCATCAAAGAAACTTCTTGGCTTATCTTTTGTGCTTTTTGTTATAATTGCTTTAACTACAGATCCGGATTTTACCAGTTTTTTAAAAATTTCGAATTTCACGTCCTCTCTTGAAAAAACTTTTGTTAAATCTTCAATAATTAGAGGATTTCTTAAGTCAGGTTTATCTGTTCCATATTTTTTCATTGTTTCTTTAAATGAGATCCTAGGAAATTTTTCGCTCAATATTTCTTTTGAAGAAAACTGTTTGAACAAATTCACCATTAATTTTTCAACAACCTGAAAAATATCATCCTGTTCCACAAAAGACATTTCTAAATCTAGTTGATAAAATTCGCCAGGACTCCTGTCAGCTCTAGCATCCTCGTCTCTAAAACAGGGAGCGATTTGAAAATATTTATCAAAACCTGAAACCATAATTAATTGTTTAAATTGCTGAGGCGCCTGGGGTAATGCATAAAACTTTCCAGGATTTAATCGGCTTGGAACTAAAAAATCTCTTGCTCCTTCAGGGCTGGATGAAGTAAGGATTAGCGTTTGATATTCTAAAAATCCTAATTTTAACATTTCAGATCTTATAAAAGAAATTACCTTAGATCTAAGAATGATATTATTGTGCATTTCCTCTCTTCTGAGGTCTAAAAATCTATATTTTAATCTTATATCCTCCGGATAATCCTGTTCCCCAAAAACTGGCATTGGCAACTCTTTCGCATTAGATAAAATTTCAATTGAATTTACTGAAACTTCAATTTTACCAGTTTTTAAATCGAAATTTTCAGTGCCTGCTGATCTTCTAACAACTTTTCCAGCAATTTTAATTACGGACTCTGGTTTTGATTTTTCTAAAATTGGAAAATATTTATTTTTATTCTCAATAACACACTGAGTTATACCGTAATGATCTCTTATATCGATAAATAATAAATTACCATGATCTCTTTTTCTGTGAAGCCATCCAGATAAATGAACATTTTTATCTATATCTTTTTCATTTAATTCTGAGCAATTATGAGTTCTAAATTTATTCATTTATTAAGTACTTTTTTTATTAAATTAATATTAATAGACTTTCCAGTAGATAAAGACAATTCATCAACATCTTTTAAAAATTTAAACGTTTTATCATAAGATCTTTCAACATTTTTTATTATATACTCAGATATTTTTGGACTTAAACTTATTTGTTTATCAGAAAAAGCTTTAGTAATGATAACTTGTAACAAATCATCTGTTGGTAAATCTATGCCAATGAATATAAAACTATTTATCCTAGATTTGAGATCATTAAGTTTAAAATTCAATTCTTTTATTGAAACTGAACTATTTATTACAAGATAATTATCTAATTGCTTCGATTGATTGAAAATTGAATATAATAATTTTTCATCAATATTATTTTTAAAACCATCTATAATTAAACACTTAAAATTGTTTAGTTCTTGAATAAGTTTGTTATTGACATTTTCGGCATCTATTAATTTTACATTTTGAATTTTTTTTTCTAGTATTTTAGATAAGTGTGTTTTCCCAGAACCCGCTGTGCCGAACACATTTAACCATTTTCCTGGCCACCTTGGCCAACTTTCAATTAATTTATAAGCTGGAAAATTATTGCTAGAAACATAAAAGTCATGTTTAAAGTACTCTGCTTTAAATGGAAATTTAAATATTAATTGACTCATTAAATAATCTTAATTTTCCATTGGTCACCTGATAATTTAAGAATAATACTTTGCTTTTCTAATTCTTTAATTATTTTATTTAATTTCCCTAAGTATTTTATTTTTAAAAAAATAGACTTATTATTGTATTCTTGTATGTAGATATTTTCAATTATATCAATATTTTTTAATCTATTATTTAGGTTAACAATATTATTCTTTTTATCAATTATTAGTTGAGCATTTATGAAAGACGGGACGCGGATATCAATTAAATTTTGAGATTTGATTAAATTGATTATATCTTTTTTTGTCTCAATTATAATTTTTTTATAAAAATCATCTTTATTCAAATTAAGCTTTTTAACACTTATATTTCTAACAATTTTTTTTCCAGATATTAGAGTTTTGAAGTAAATTTTTTCCTCTTTAGAATTACTATCCTCAATTACTACAACAGTTAAGTTTTTATTCTGATATTCCTTAAAAATATCTTTTATATTTATACTTAATAAATTATCCTTATTTAAATTTATATTTTGGAGGGTTTCAATATTTTCTAGAGGAAGAATAAATTCAATCAGATCAGTTTCAAAAACTTCATTCCATTTGCTGTAAAAATAATTTTTATTAAATATGAATACTCTTCCATCAATTTTTAAAATTGGCAAAATATACATTTCTTTATCTGAAATTTCAGAGTACGAAATACGTCTTTTGTAAAATAAATCGTGTATTTTTTCTTTATCGAAAGCAATATTAAAATTTATCTTTTCTGGACTGATATTGTTCTCTTGATTGTTGGAAATTTGATAATATTTTACTAATTCTTTTATTTCACTAAATTTAAGCTGACTTAACTTTACGATATCCTCCTCAAGTAAAATTTTATAAGATAATTCTTCAAAGCCTTTTTTTATTGCTTTGATAGCTAATTCCTCATTGCTGCTGGTAACCTTTTTTTCAATTTCAACATTATTAACATTAAATATATTGGTATCTGAGAAAACATTTCCAGTTTTAAAAAAAATAACTAGTATCAATATAATTTTGTAATAATTCATATTTTAAATATCATTTATAAATGAAAAAAATAAAAAATAGTTATAAAAAAAGTGGGGTTGATGTACCATTAGCTAATAAGTTAGTAAAATATATTTCTAAATTATCAAAAAAAGATGTCAAAAAAACGAAAAGCGCATTTGACAAAGATATAATTGGGGGTTTTGGATCTTTATTTGATATCAGTAAGTTGAAAATTAAAGATCCAGTGATAGTTTCTTGCACAGACGGAGTTGGAACAAAAATTGATCTAGCAAATAAATTAAATAAATTTGATACTATTGGTATAGATCTTGTAGCAATGTGTGTTAACGACTTAATTGTTCAGGGTGCTAAGCCTCTATTTTTTTTAGACTATATTGCTGTTGGTAAGCTTGATTTAATTAAGACAAAAAAAATTATCAAAGGAATTTTTAAAGGTTGTCGAATATCTAATTGCAGACTTATTGGTGGTGAGACTGCTGAGATGCCTGGTATATACTCTAAAGATAAATTTGATTTAGCCGGCTTTAGTGTTGGTATAGTATCAAAAAAAAAAATCTTAAGTAAAAACAAAGTTAAAAATAATGACATAATTTTAGCCATCCCATCTAGTGGACTGCATGCAAATGGTTATTCACTGGTAAGAACAATTTTAAAAAAAAACAAAATTCCAAAAAGTATTAAAAAAGAAATTCTCAAACCTACTAAGATTTATTCTGAAGAAGTCTTAAAATTAGTAGAAAAAAAATTAATTCACTCTTCAGCGCACATAACAGGTGGTGGTTTAGTAGAAAATTTGTTAAGATCTATTCCAGATCATTTATCTGTAAATATTAATCTCGAAAAAATAAAAATTTTAAAAATATTCAATTGGTTGAAAACAAAAAATATTTCAAATAATGAAATGTTAAAAACTTTTAATTGTGGAGTTGGATATTGTTTAATAGCTCCCAAAAAAAATATTTTAAAAATACAAAAAGTTTTTTCAAAAAGATATAAACCTTACGAGATAGGATATATTACAAAGAATAAAAAAAAAGTAAACTTAGTAAATTCTTTAAAATGGTAAAAAAAAATGCTTGTATTTTTATATCTGGAATGGGCTCTAACCTCAGAAATTTAATACTTCGCTCAAGAGATTATAGTTTTCCTATAAAAATAAAACTTATAGTTTGTAATAATAAAAATGCTTTAGGGATAGTCTATGCAAAAAAAAATTCAATCCCATATTTAATAATTGATACAAAAATAAGAAACTACGAATATCAATTGCTTCATATTTTAAAGAAAAATAAAATTTCTCTTATTTGTTTGGCGGGATATATGAAGATTCTTTCGAAAAGATTTATTGGAAAGTTTGGTAATAAAATAGTCAATATTCATCCTTCTCTTTTACCTAAATTCAAGGGTTTGAATACTTTTAGCAGAGTATTAAAAAGTCAAGAGATCAAAACTGGCTGTACCGTCCACTATGTAAGTGAAAAGCTAGATAGTGGTAAAATCATTTCTCAAAAAGGTTTTTATATTAATAATAGTGATAACGAAAAATCTTTAAAAGAAAAAACTCAAAAGTTAGAGTATAAAATATACCCTGAGGCAATAATTAAAATTTTTAGGTACGGTTAATTTTTAAAAAAAAAGTCTATTTCTTTTTTTGCATTTTCTAAAGAGTCTGAGCCGTGAACTGAGTTTTTATCAATTGAAATTCCAAATAATTTTCTAATTGTATTTTCATCAGCTTCTTTAGGATTTGTTGCGCCCATTAATTTTCTATTATTTTTTATAGCGTTATCACCTTCTAATATCATTACAACTATTGGTCCTGAAGATAAATATGTACATAAATCATTATAAAAAGGTTTAGACTGATGAACTTTATAAAACTCTGCTGCCTCATCTTTAGAAACTTGGAGTTTCTTACTATTTTTAATTTGTAAATTATTTTTGATAAAAATATTTTTAATTTCTTCAGTAAGATCTCTCTCCACAGCATCTGGTTTTATTATTGATAGCGTTTGCTCTATATTACTCATAATTATCTTCTACTAATTGATTTAACAATCTTACTCCAAATCCCGTAGCACCTCCTGAATTTAAAGCACCTCCATATTTTGAAAAAGCCATTCCAGCAATATCGAGATGCGCCCATGGAGTTTTATTTAAAATAAATCTTTGTAAAAATTGAGCTGCAGTTGTTGATCCTGCCCCTCCCACATAATTAATATTTTGAACATCAGCGTTTTTTGAGTTCATAAGTTTATCATAGTTTTTATGGAGCGGCATTCTCCAAACTTTTTCCTCTACTTGTTCACCGGCATTAAAAATTTGTTTTGATAATTGATCATCGTTTGAAAATAGCCCAGCGTATTCTGAGCCAAGACAAACTATAATTGCGCCAGTTAAAGTTGCAAGATCAATTATGAATTTTGGTTTAAATTTTTTTTCTGTAAAAGTGAGTGCGTCTGCAAGAACTAATCTACCTTCTGCATCTGTATTTAAAATTTCAATAGTTTTTCCACTATAGGATTCTACAATATCTCCTGGTCTTTGTGCATTACCGCTAACCATATTTTCTACTAATCCAACAACACCAACTGCATTAATTTTAGCTTTTCTTAAAGCAAAATTTTTCATTAAACCGACAACTGTTGCAGAGCCTGCCATATCATAGGTCATATCTTCCATAAACCTAGCTGGTTTTAAAGAATAGCCTCCGGTATCAAAACAAACTCCTTTACCAACAAAAGCTAATGGCTTGGAATTATTTTTCGCACCATTCCATTCCATTGTAACTAAGTATGATCCTCTAATACTTCCTTGACCTACGCCTAACAACGCGTGCATACCAAGTTTCTTTAGTTTTTTTTCATCATAAATATTTATTTTGAGACCGTGCTTTTTAAGAGTATTTATTCTTTTAGCATATTCATCTGGATGTAATATATTTCCTGGCTCCGAAACTAAGTCTCTTGCATAAAAAGTTCCTTCTTCTAATGCTTTAAATTTAATCTGATCTTTTTGATTAGGTATATTCTTTTTTCCTACTATGGTAACTGAAATAGTCCTACTCTCTTTTTTTGTTTTATATTTCTTAAATTCATAAGATTTTAATTTTAAACCATGGAGAAAATAACCTAAAAAATTTTTATTTTTGCTATCTACACTTTCTGCATTTATAACATACTCACTATTCTTGCCGTAGTTAACCTTGGTATAAAATTCCGCGCCTAGACTCTCTATTTCTGAAATCTTTAAATTATTTTTTACAGATATTATCACTATCTTTTTTTTGGAGCTTACATCAAATACTAATAATTTTTTCTTTAAGTCACTTGTTCTCAACAAATCCTTAATGTAAGAAAGTTCAGAATTTGAAATATATTTATTTATCCCTGAAATGCTAAATTTCTCATTTGAAAATAAGACCTGATTTCTTGAAGAGAGATTACCGCTTTTTGAATAAATAATTTTGATCGTCATAGATTTTAATATCCTTTAAAGTTAGAGGTATATAAGTACGAATATATGTAATTTCAATGGAAAATTCATCAAAGTTAAACCATTAGTTGAATTTATTTTGTGGATGCATTATTTATATACAATATTCCAATGCTTCAGAACAAAATTTATCAAAACTTTTCTATAGAAATACTTAAAACATTTTTAATCATACTATTCGGTTTATCCTTAATTGCTCTGACTGTTAGATCTGTAAGTTTTTTAGAGTTAATCGTAGATAGTGGATATCCAGTAAACACATATTTTAAGTATTCAATTTTAAATATCTTTGGAATAATTCCAAAATTTATACCTCTTTCTTTTCTCATTTCACTTATTATTTTCATATTAAGACACCTTAGTAACAAAGAGTTACTAATTCTTTGGACTTCAGGTGTAAAGAAAATAACTTTAGTTAACCTATTTTTTTTTCTAAGTATCATTATTTTAATTTTTTATTTGCTATTTTCTACATTAATAACTCCATATACTTTAAATAAATCAAGACAACTTCTTGGCAAAGAAGATTTTAATTCTATTTTACCAACTATTAGATCTCAGCAATTTAGTGACACCTTCAAAGGTTTTACCTTTTTTGTCGAGAGAAAAATTGATAACGAAATGAAAAATATTTTTTTACATGATAAAGGTAATAATTTGAAAAATTTATCATCAAATATAGCCGAAACTTACGAAACCACCATAATTGCAGAAAATGGAATTGTTAAAGACAAAAAGTTATTTTTATTGAATGGTCAAATAATTTCTTCAAAAAAAAAATTATAAAACAGAAATAATAATTTTTGATCAACTAAATATAGATCTTAGGAATTTGGTAACAACGACTATCAAAGCAACTAAAATTCAAGAAACTTCTACTTTTAAATTACTTAGTTGTTATATTCAAAAATTTACTGATGAAAAATACTGTAACGAAAATTTTAAAAAAGAGATTTTGTCTAATTTAAATAGAAGATTTGTAATACCATTTTATATTCCAGTAATAGCTTTGATGTGTTCAATGCTGTTAATAAAATCTAATAGAGTTTTTCTCAACAAATTTTGCGTTTTTACCTACAGCTTTATTATTTTAATTTTTACGGAGCTTACAGTAAGGTATACTGGTATAAATAACGTTGCTTTGTATACATTCGTTTTGCTTCCATTTTTATTATTTTTTATTTGTTATTTGATCTTATTTTTAAATTTTATGAATGAAACAAAAAAATATGAATAAAATTATTTTAAATTACTTATTAAAAAATTTTTTAAAAACTTTTTTTGTAGTGATATTTATTGCCTACTGTTTTGGTGTAATTTTAAATTTATTTGAAGAAATAGAGTTTTTTAAAAATATTAATGTTTCTCCATTTACACCACTAATTTTAACGAGTATTTATATACCAAGTATTATTATAAAAATTTTACCATTCATAATTTTCATCTCAAGTTTGTGGTTTATGTTGAGTTTGAGAAATAGTAAAGATTTATTAACTTTAAAGGTATTTGGATTTTCTAATATAAAAATATTCTTTATATTAGCTTTCACTTCCTTTATTTTAGGATGGATAATTTTAATCGCTATAAATCCTCTAACTTCTTCAATGTCTAAATACTATGAAAAAACGAAATCAAATTATTCTCGAGACATTGATCATCTAGTAACATTTACTAAAAATGGTCTTTGGATAAAAGAAAATTTAAACAAAGGGCAAAGGATAATTTCAGCAAAAAAACCAGAGGGCTTTAAATTGATAGAAGTAATGATTTTGCATTTGGATGAGAATTCAAAGTTGGTTGAAAAGATAGTTGCAGAAGAGGCTAATATAAAATCTAATAAATGGGATTTAAAAAACGTACAAATTCTGATGCCTGCTGACGGGGTTTTAAAAACAAAAAAAAAAGATAACTACGAGATCACATCTATATATGATTTTGAAAAAATTAATTCTCTCTTTAAAAATTTTAATACTGTTTCGTTTATCAAACTTATTACAAATTATAATGACTTTATTAAAAATGGTTACAGTAAGATTTTTCTAACACAAAGTTTACATCTTATGCTATCTCTTCCCTTTTTTCTGTTTTTAATGACAGCTTTGGCTTCTATTTTTACACTAAATTCATTGCAAAAATCAGATAATTTTAAACTTATAGTGCTTGGATTAATTACTTGTGTTTTAACTTTTTATTTAAAAGACTTATCTTTAGCTCTTGGGCAAACCGATAGAATACCAATAATTTTGGCCATTTGGTCCCCAGTAATTGCGTTAAGTTTTTTTACATTTATTGGAGTATTACAAATTAATGAAAAATAAACTTTATATATTTTATTTTTTATTTCTACTTCATTCTAGTTTGTTTGCAGAGGAAGTTTCAATTCAGTCCAAAAATATTTCATTAGATAAAAAAAATGAAGTTTCTATTTTTGAAGGCGAAGTTATAATTGTTACAGAAAGCAAAAATATTTTAAAAAGTGATTATGCAGAATATAATAAAAGAAACGGTTTAATTAAACTTAAGGGAAATATTTCATTAATTGATAATAAAAAAAATGTAATTGAAGCCGATGAAGCTGAATACGATAAAAATAAAAAACATTTTAAAAGTATTGGCCTAACTAAACTTACAACTAACGAAAAATATATTGTAAGTGGAAAAAATATTAATTTTAATGACAATAAAAAAATTATAAATTCTTCTGAAGAAACAAATATACTTGATGAAGATAAAAATAATATATTTTTAGATAATTTTGAATTTCAAATAAATGATAATATTTTCAAATCTTTAGGCCGTATAAAGGTTGAGGATGCAAAGAAGAATACTTATGAATTTTCTCAAATCTATATTAATACTTTAACTAAAGAAATTATTGGAACCGACATAAAGGCTTCGTTAAATCAAGAAAACTTTAAAATAAATCAAAAAAATAAACCAAGAATTTATGCTAATAGTGCAAAGTTAGATAAAGAGGTATCATTCTTTGATAAAAGTGTTTTCACATTGTGTAACTTTAGGCCTAATGATAAGTGTCCTCCCTGGTCAATTCAAGCTTCAAAGATGTTACATAACAGTAAAAAGAAAACTATTTATTACAACAATGCTGTGATTAAAGTTTACGATATACCTATTTTTTACGCTCCAAAATTATCTCATCCAGATCCAACAGTGGAAAGGCGTTCAGGATTTTTGCCGCCAACTATCTATGATACTAAAAATTTAGGCACAGGAATATCAATTCCATATTTTTTTAATATATCAAAAGATAAAAATTTTACTTTAACAAGTCGATTCTATGCTAGAGAAAATTCTTTATTTTTAGGTGAGTATCAACAAGCATTTAAGAATTCAACCCTTACTACAGATTTTGGTTATACAGAAGGCTACAGAAACACTAGTGATACTAAAAAAGCTGGAAGTAAGTCACATTTTTTTTCTAGTTTTATTAAAAACTTTACGAGTGATAAAGGTTTTAAAAGCACTTTGAGCTTTCAAACGCAAGATGTCTCAAACGATAAATATTTAAAACTTTATAAAATAAAATCTGACTTAGTGGACTATAATTCCTCAACTCTTGAAAACTCATTAAGCTTTACTACAGAAAACAACGATATGTTCTTTGGGGTTAATGCTAGCATATATGAAACTCTTAAAGATAGTTATAATGATAAATACGAGTACATTATGCCTAATTTAACCTTTGATAAAAATTTATTTAATAATCAATATGGAAATTTAGATCTACAGACTAATTTTAAGGTACAAAATTACGATACCAATAAACTAAAAAGTTTTTTTATTAATGATCTAAATTGGATCTCGAATAACATAAGTTTTGACTCTGGTTTACAAGGTAAATTTCTTGCAAATTTAAAAAATATTAATTACGAGGCTAAAAATATTGAAATTTATAAAGAAGATGTAACGCATGAACTACGCGGTGCTCTTGGTTATCTTTCAGAAGTTTTTCTTCAAAAAGAAAGTAATAGTGGGAAGCATTTCTTTACACCAAAAATTTTATTTAGATATTCACCTGGCAATATGAGAAAAGAAACAGACGGAGTCCGGCTTGATCCAATTAATGCATATAATTTAAATAGATTAGAAGAACTGGATAATTATGAGAGTGGTCTAAGTTCTACGATAGGTTTTGACTATAAAAAGGAGACAAATAATAGAAATTTTGATTTCTCAGTTGCACAAATAATAAACGATAGAGAGAACAAAAAAATGAGCTCAAAATCAAGTCTCGATGAAAAAGTTTCAGATCTAGTCGGTACTATGAGCTATCAATTAACAGATAAGATAGATCTAAAATACGATTTTGCGCTCGATCAAAATTACTCTGACTTTAATTATAATGAACTAGGTACAATATTGAATTTAGATCCCGTAAGTATAAATTTTAATTATTTAACCGAAAATAAACACTTGGGTGATCAAGAGTATTTTACAACAAATATTAAATATTTAAGAGGAAATGATGATATATTAAGTTTTGAAACAAAAAGGAATTTAATTACTAATTCATCTGAATTTTATAATCTTAGTTACGAATATGTTAACGATTGTTTAAGAGCTGGTTTAGTCTATAGAAGGGAGTTTTATGATGACTCTGAGGTAGAGTCCGAAAATTCTTTAATGTTTAAAATAACTTTAACACCTTTTGGAAATATTGCTTCCCCTTCCTTTAGTAAATGAAAATGATTTTAAAATTAATTTTTCTAATATACTTTTTATTTATCTCTGAAATTGCTCTCGCAAATTTAAGCAATAGAATAATTCTAAAAATTGAAAATGAAATAGTTACTAGTTATGAAATTAAAAATAAAATACTTAATTCTTTAATTTTAACAAATCAAGAAGTAAACCAGAAAAATATTAATAAATTAAAAAAAACCTCAATCGAGTCTTTGATACAACTTAAACTTAAAAGAATCGAGCTTTCAAAACATAACATTTCTTACACTCCTGCTCAGATGCAAAATTACCTAAATCAAATATCATCAAATGATATCAATGGTTTAAAAAATAAATTTTCATTAAATAATTTAGATTACGAAATTTTTTATAAAGAAATTGAAACCCAACTTAAATGGCAAAGTCTTATTTATAAACTTTACTCAAATAAGATTGAAATAAATGAAAATGATCTAGAAGATGAAATAAAGAAAATTTTACAAAATCAAAAAAAAGTCGTTGAGTATAAAATTTCAGAAATAGAAATTTTAGATAATGATAAAGAAAATGGCGATTTTTTAATTAAGGACATTAAAAAAAATATTGCTGAGCAAGGATTTGCGGCTACAGCAGTTAAATTTAGTATTTCAAGCTCTGCATCAAATAAAGGTGACTTGGGTTGGGTAAATGCTAATTCTCTTTCGAAAGATATTTATAAGTTAATTTCAAAAATGAACTTGGGTGATGTTTCTGCTCCGATTAAAAGAACAAATAGCATTTTATTTTTAAAACTTGATGATAAAAAAGAGATAGAGGCTGGCAAAATTGAAACTTCAAAATTAAAAAAAAAAATTGATAGAACAAAAGAAAAATGAATTATTTAACTTGTATTCCAGAAGTCATCTCTCAAAATTACGAAATTCAAGTTTTATTGAATACAAATGAGTAAAAAAATAATTATAATAAGTGGTGACCCTAATAGTGTAAATTCTGAAATCATTTATAAAGTTTGGAAAAAGCTTAATAAAAATCTCAAAAAGAAAATTTATTTAATTTCAAATTATAACCTAATTAGAAAACAATTTGTAAAACTTAAGTATAAAACAAATATTATAAAAGTAAAAAATTTTAGGGAAAATTCAAATGATTTGAGGCTGAAAATAATTGATTTAGATCTTAAATTTAAGAATCCATTTAAAGTACCAAAAGAATCTGCCTCAAAATTTGTATTTAATTCACTTAATTTTGCACATAAGATTGCCTTAGACCAAAATATTTTAGGTATAATTAATTGTCCATTAAATAAAAGTCTTCTTAATAGAAAAAATATTGGAGTTACTGAGTTTTTAGCTTCTAAGTGCAAAATAAAAAAAAATTCTGAAGTTATGTTAATTGGAAATAAAAACTTTTTTGTATGTCCGATAACGACTCACATAGATTTAAAAGATGTTTCTAAAAAATTAAATAAAAAGCTAATAATTAATAAGATAAAAACAATTAATCTATGGTTTTTAAGAAAATTTAAGAAAAAACCAAAAATAGCAGTTATGGGATTAAACCCACACAATGCAGAACTAAGAAAAAATTCAGAAGAAAAAAAAATTATTATTCCATCAATTTTAAAACTTAAAAAATTAAAAATTAATATAAATGGACCTTTTGTAGCCGATACTTTTTTTATGAACGATTACAAAAAATTTGATGTAACTATTGGTATGTATCATGATCAAGTTTTAACACCTTGTAAGTCATTAACTAAATTTAATGCAATTAACATTACATTAGGTTTAAAATATTTAAGAGTATCCCCTGATCATGGGGTAGCATTTAACTTAATTGGTAAAAATAAAGCTAATATGACAAGTTTAATGAATTGTATTTTTTTTGTAAATAAATTTGGTAAATGAAATTTACAAAAAAATCTTTAGGTCAAAATTTTCTCATAGACAAAAATGTAATCAGAAAGATAATCAATTCTACTAAAATTAACGGTAAAGATATAATTGAAATTGGTCCTGGTACGGGTGCACTTACAGGGGAAATCTTAAAAAGAGAACCTAAATCTCTTTCTTTAATTGAAAAAGATAAATATTTAGTCGAAAAGCTAAAATTAAAATATTTGAAAAATAAGTTTGTTAAGATTTATAGTGCCGATATATTGAATTTTAAGTTAGAAAAAATTTGTAAAAAAAATACGACGATTTTTGGAAATTTACCTTACAATATCTCTTCTCAAATATTGGTTAAATTATTAAGATTTCAATGGCTGCCAAATTGTAGTGATATGATATTTATGTTTCAAAAAGAATTGGGAGAAAAAATAATAGGCAAATTCCCCTCAAAAAAATATGGTAGAATTTCTATTCTTACAAATTATAAGTTAGACATAATTAAATCATTTCTTGTTTCTCCTAATTGTTTTTTTCCAAAGCCGAAGGTTAATTCAATGGTAATTCATTTTAAGCCAAAAAAACAAAAATTATTCAAAATTAAGAAGATAAAAAACCTTGAAAAAGTTACTAATGTTCTTTTTTCAAACAAGAGAAAAATGATTAATAAAAATCTCAGAAAAATTCTATCTGATAATAAAATAAATAAAATTAATAATCTCAAAACTGATCTTAGACCGACCGATATCAAACCAGAAATTTATTATAGGATTACTGAGCTATACGAGAATTGAAGCTTTTATTGTTTTTGTTCTCTAAAATAATACTTTCGATTTGTTTAAAGCAATTTTCAAGATTTTTATTAATTATAATGAAATCATAATCGCTCCAATGTTTTATATCATTATCAAAAGATTTAAACCTTAAGGCAATTTCTTCAGAAGAGTTTTGGTTTCTTTTAATTAGTCTATTTTTCAGTTCTGCTTTACTGTCAGTAATGAGATATATTTTAATCAGATTTAAATTTTTGATTTTCGATAATTGTTTAGTTCCTTGCCAGTCAATATCAAATATAATATCATTGCTTAAAATTGTTTTATCTACCGTATCCTTTAAAGTTCCATAATAATTATTAAAAATTTTAGCATATTCGTAGAATTTGTTTTCGGAAATTAATTGTTTGAACTTTTCTTTTGAAACGAAATGATAATCTATACCCTCGACTTCATTAGATCTTGGAGATCTAGTTGTGTAAGAAACACAAATTTTAAAAGATGGATATTTTTGCTGTATTTTTTTTGTAAGAGTTGTTTTACCTACTCCTGATGGAGAAGATAATATAACCATGATATTTTCTCCATCATTTAACATTAAAAAAAACTCGTCTTAACTTGCTTTACTTTCAATAAACTTAATTGCATCTCCAACAGTTAAAATTTTCTCTGCTTCGCTGTCAGATATTTCTGAGCCAAATTCTTCTTCGAAAGCCATAACTAATTCTACGGTATCTAAACTGTCAGCGCCTAAATCATCTATAAAACTAGCTTCCTCTGTTACTTTTTCTTCTTCAATACCTAAATGATCTGCTACTATTTTTTTAACTTTACCTTTAACATCGTCTGCCATGAAATCCTTTCGTATTTATATATTTTCTATTTAGATTATTAATTAGAATTGTCAAGCCATATACATTCCGCCATTAATATGAACAGTCTCTCCATTTATATAGCTAGCTAAGTCTGATGCTAAAAATGCTACACAATTTGAAACATCCTCTCCTGTTCCAAGATTTCCTGACGGAATTTTGCTAATAAGTGATTTTTTAAAGTCTTCATTTATTTTATCAGTCATATCGGTTTTTATAAAACCTGGTGAAACACAATTAATATTAATATTTTTCCTCGCATACTCTATAGCTAAACTTTTTGAAAAAGCTACTATACCTGCTTTTGATGCAGCATAGTTTGATTGGCCTAAATTTCCTGTGTGTCCAACAATAGAAGTAATATTGATAATTTTTCCATATTTTTTTTTCAACATTTTTTTAATTGCATATTTGCACATCATAAAAGTTGAAGTTAGGTTTACATCTAAAACTTTTTTCCAATTTTCCTCGGTTAATCTTATAGATAAATTATCAAGATTTATGCCTGCATTATTTACTAAGATATCAAGACCTTCTAGCTTTTTATCTATTTTATCAATAAATTCCTCAATTTTATTATGCTGATCTAATTTAAATTTTTCCGTATGAACACCAGAAAAATCTTTCTTTATTTTTTCTAGTTTTTGTTCATTGGTACCTGTTGCAATAATATTTGACCCTAAATCATAAAATTTTTTTACCAGACAGTTCCCAATACCACCAGTAGCGCCAGTTATCAAAATCTTTTTATTTTTTAAATTCATTTTTTAAATTTTGAATATCAGTTAAGGAGTTAAGTGAAAAGCAATTTACATCCTTTAATGTTCTTTTTACCATTCCTGTTAATGCCTTGCCTGGACCTATTTCTATAAAATTTTTAATTCCCATGCCAGCCATATATATAATGCTTTCACGCCATTTTACTGTTGAAAATATCTGGTTGACCAGTAATTTTTGTATATTTTCCGAATTTACTTCTGGTTTTGCCGTAACGTTATTAACAATTTGAAATTTTGGATTGTTAAAATTGGTATTATAAATTTTTTCTTTCATTATCTCAGCTGCAGGTTTCATTAATGAACAATGAAATGGGGCACTAACCCTTAGAGGAATCGATTTAATTTTTTTCATTTTTAAGGAAACTTGTATCGCCTTCACTTTTTCGATATCCCCACTGATTATAATTTGTCCATTTGCATTATCGTTAGCGATCTCGCATACTCCTTTTTTTTCTTTTTCAGATTCTATCAGTAATTCTATTTCTTCAATTGTAGTGCCTAGCACAGCCAGCATAGATCCTTTTCCTACGGGAACCGCTTCTTGCATTGCTTTTCCTCTTTCATGTAACAAAAAAATTGCGTCACTAAAATTTAGTGCCTCTGAACAGACTAATGCACTATATTCCCCTAAAGAGTGTCCAGCAAAATATTTAAATAAATTAATGTTGTAATTATATTCGCTCTTTAAAACTTTATAAATTGAATAACTGACTGTAAGTATAGCGGGTTGAGTATTTTTAGTTAATTGCAATTCATCTTCCGGTCCTTCTAAAATTAATTTTGATATAGGAAATTTTAATTTTTCGTCAGCCTGGCTAAAGATTTCTTTTACAAGATCGTAATTATTATAAAATTCAGATCCCATACCTACAATTTGAGAACCCTGTCCTGGAAATAATAATGCAGCCATTTTATAAGTTAAATCAATAATTATTAGTATTGATATAATTATTCAATATAGTATAAACCCTTCGTTATAAATAATAATTAAATTTAATTAACATATCATTATATGGCTTTTTACGAGAATACTATTGTTGCTAAACAGGATCTGGCTGAAAAAGACCTAAAAAATATTAAAGATAAATATAATGATGTTATTAACAAGAACTCAGGAAAAGTTTTAAAAATTGAAGAATGGGGTTTGTTAAACCTTGCGAATAAAATTAGACATTATAAGAAAGGTTTCTACATTCATTATAAATTTGAAGGTGATAATAAAACCCTTAATGAAATAGAAAAAAAAATTAAAGTTGATAATACTGTTATTCGACATTTAACTGTAAAATATAAGCAGCTCGATATGAAAAATGAGTTCTTTAAAAAAGAGAAATAGTTATGAAAAGAAAAAACAAGAAATTTCAGAAAAAAAATTCAAACTCATTAAATAAACTAAGTCTATTTCAAAAAAACGATGGAAAATTTTCCAAAAAATGTCCTCTGTCAATTAAAAACGCTCCAATAGTAGATTATAAAAATATCAATTTATTAAAGAAATATATCTCTGATAATGGGAAAATTATTTCGTCGAAAATAACTTCAGTTTCTTTTAGTAAACAAAAAAAATTAACACGAGAAATAAAAAAAGCAAAAATTTTAGCTTTGTTATAGTATGGAAATAATTTTACTTGAAAATATACTTAATCTTGGAAATATTGGTGACAAAGTTAATGTCAAAAATGGATATGGTAGAAATTTCCTTTTGAAGCAAGGTAAAGCGCTAAGATTTAGTAAAGAAAATCTAGATTTTGTTAATAAAAAAAAAGACGAATTAAATAAAAAAAATACAGAAATTAAAAAAAAATTTAAAGAGATAGCAAAATTAGTAAACAATAAAACATTTACTTTTTTTAAAGAAAGTAAAGAAAACGGCGAACTATATGGGTCAATTAAACCAAAAGAAATTTCTAATATTATTAAGGAAAAAAATAAAGCTGAAGTAAACGCCTCTCAAATCATTTTAAAAGATGAGTTGAAAAAAATAGGTACATATAAAGTAGATATTAATTTTCACTCTGAGGTAAAAGCTTCAATATCTATTAAAATCGATAAAATACAATCAAAATAACTTTTCCACAATTTAAGAAAAACAGTGTGTAACTTTTTTCTTTAAAGCTCATAACTTTAACATATTATGATTAAGTGAAAGAAATTATTCCGATTAAAAAAATTGATAATAAACAACCCTCAAATTTAGAAGCTGAACAGGCATTATTAGGATCAATATTAATCAATAATGACATAATCGATGAGATTTCCTCAATCGTTACTTCATCGGCTACTTTTTATGATCCTGCACATATTAAGATATTCGAAGTTATTCAAAATTTAAATAATAAGGGAATGATAGCAAATCCTATAACTTTAAAAAATTTCTTTGAAAAAGATAATATGTTAGAAGATGTTGGAGGTACTGAATATCTTGTAAAACTAACTAGATTTTCGGGTTCAGCAAAACAAGCAATTGATTATGCAAAGATTGTTCATGAAATGTATCTGAGAAGAGAACTTGTTTTAATTTCTGATAAATTAAATGCTGATACTCTTAACGCAAATTCTCAAGAACAAAACGCAGAAAATATAATTGAAAGCACAGAAAAATCACTTTTTGATCTTGCTGAAAGAGGAAGTTTTTCACAATCATTTTTAAAATTTAATGTAGCTTTAGACCAAACAATTGAAATGGCTACTTTGGCAATGAAAAGTGATCAAGGTTTAGTTGGTGTGCCTACTGGCTTAACTGATCTGGATGAAAAATTGGGTGGTTTGCATAAATCTGATTTAGTAATTTTAGCTGGAAGACCTGGTATGGGTAAAACCGCCCTAGCTACTAATATAGCTTATCATGCTGCTCAAAACCTTTTGAGCCGACAGGAAAAATCTTCAATAGCTTTTTTTTCTTTAGAAATGTCGTCTGAACAATTATCTACTAGAATTTTATCAGAACAAGCAAGGATAAAATCAGATGATATTAGAAGAGGTAAAGTTACGGAAACTGAAATTAATAGATATATTGAAACTTCTAGAAATATTTATAATCTTCCATTATACATTGATGAAACTCCTGCAATTACAATTGCAACATTAAGTAATAGAGCCAGAAGGATTAAAAGACTATTTGGATTAAGCTTAATTGTAGTTGATTATATTCAACTTATGAGATCACATAACACAAATAATAGAGGAGATAATAGAGTCCAAGAGGTTTCTGAAATCACTCAAGGTTTAAAAGCATTGGCTAAAGAACTCAAAGTTCCAGTGTTAGCGTTATCTCAGTTATCAAGAGCTGTTGAGTCAAGAGATGATAAAAAGCCTCAATTATCAGATTTGAGAGAGTCGGGTTCAATTGAACAAGATGCTGATGTTGTAATGTTTGTTTATAGAGAAGCTTACTACTTAGAGAATAAGCAACCAAAATTAGGATCCATTGAGCATGCTGAATGGCAATCAAAAATGAACGACGTTAATGGTTTGGCAGATATAATTTTAGGAAAGCAAAGGCACGGGCCTACTGGCACTGTTAAAGTTGAGTTTGAGGGAATATATACAAAATTCAAGGATTTAAGGAAAAATTAGCCCCAATTTTTTCTTTAGTTATAAAAAAATTCAGATATATCTGAAATATCCTGATGTTTACTGAAATTTATAAAAAATTAGTTATAGATTTTCCAAAATTGGTACTTTTTTTTCTAGTAATCTTATTTGGTTTATCGATTTATCAGGCTAAAAACTTTAATTTGGATGCGTCTTCCGATGCATTACTTTTAGATGGAGATCCTGATCTCAAATACTTAAGAGAGGTCAATCAAACCTATGGATCTAAAGATTTTTTAGTTTTGACCTATACTCCTGTTACAAAATTCACAGAAAAAGAAACGATTCTAAATCTGCAATTGCTTAAATCTAAAATTGAAAAATTAAGTTGGGTAGATAATGTAGTCACAATAATTGATGTGCCTCTTTTAAAAAGCTCTGATGAAGGTTTAATGGATAGACTTAAAAATTTCAAAACTTTAGCACATCCAGAAATCGATCGAAAAAGGGGTTTTGATGAAATATTGAATAGCCCAATATATAAAAATTATGTTGTTAGCGAAGATGGCAAAACATCAGGGATAGTTGTTTATCTTAAAAAAGATGAGAGATTAAATGAATATATAAAAATAAAAGATAAGTATTTTTCTCAATCAATTGAGTCAGGTTTATCAAAAGATGAAAAGGCAAATTATAAAAAATTTATTAAAGAATATGAGGAATATAAAAACTTATACAATTTAAGAAATCACCAAAATATAACTGAAATAAGGGATGTAATAAACAAATACGGTGAGAATGCTAAAATTTATCTTGGAGGCATACCAATGATAGCCGATGATATGATGAGTTTTATTAAAAGCGATATTATAGTTTTTGGAATAGGTGTATTTTTATTTATCATACTTACACTTTGGTTAATTTTTAAAAATTATAAATGGGTTTTAATACCATTGCTAGGATGTAGTACCTCAGTTGTTTTTATGATTGGATTGCTAGGTTTTTTAGGTTGGAAAGTAACTGTGATCTCTTCAAACTTTATTGCGTTAATGCTTATATTAAATATGGCTATGAACATTCACGTGACTGTAAGGTATTTACAGTTAAAAAAAGAGTTTCCAGAGTTAGCAAAAAATGATGCAATTCTTGATGCATCCAAAAAAATGATGCTTCCAATACTTTATACAGTTTTAACAACAATATGTGCTTTTTTATCTTTAGTTTTTAGTGGGATTAAGCCAATCATAGATTTTGGATGGATGATGACTTTAGGGTTATTAGTTTCTTTGATAGTAACTTTTTTGTTATTACCTTCGTTGTTAAATTTATTTTCCACAAATAATGAGGTTGATATAAAGAGTACAGAAAAATCTCTAGTAACATCTGCTCTTGGTAGTTTCACTAAAAATAATGAAATTTTAATTTTTGGTTCAGCAATAATAATCTTTTTATTAAGCATTATAGGAATTTTTAAGCTTGAGGTGGAAAATAGTTTTATCAATTACTTTGATAAAGAAACTGAAATTTATAAAGGTATGAAAAAAATTGACGATGATTTAGGTGGTACTACTCCACTTAATATAATTTTAAAATTTCCAGTTCAAAAAGACAAAAATTTAGACGATGACGAATTTTCAGAGTGGGAGGAAGATGAAGACAAAAACGAAGACAAGGCAAAATATTGGTTCACTAGAGATAAGATGAATAAGATAATAAAAGTACATGATTATTTAGAGTCTTTGCCAGAAATCGGAAAAGTTTTGTCATTTGGATCAATTTTAAGAGTTGCAGAGGATTTGAGTGAAAAAAAATTGCAAAGTTTAGAAATTGCGGTTCTTTACAGTAAGATTCCTGACTCTATAAAGAGGGAAATAGTTACACCCTATATATCCGTTGATAAAGACGAGGCCAGAATAAGTGTAAGAATTAAGGACTCTCTTAAAGATTTAAGAAGAGATGAACTTATTAAAAAAATTGATGCTGATTTAAATAATCAACTTGGTTTAAAAAAAGATGAGTACAAATTAGCTGGTGTCCTAATATTATTTAATAATCTTCTGCAAAGTTTATTTAAGTCGCAAATACTTACTTTAGGGGTTGTTATGTTCGGTATATTTTTAATGTTTTTTGTTCTGTTTAGAAATTTGACTATCTCCTTTATAGGTATAGTTCCAAATTTTATTGCCGCTTTTTTTATTCTTGGAATAATAGGATTATTAGGTATTCCATTAGATATGATGACAATTACTATAGCAGCTATAACAATTGGCATAGCTGTAGATAATAGTATCCATTATATTTATAGATTTAGAGAAGAATTTAAAAAAACTAAATTATATAATGAAACTTTAGATAAATGTCATAGTTCTGTTGGAATTGCAATTCTAAATACTTCGATAACTATAGTTTTTGGTTTTTCAATTTTAGTACTATCAAATTTTATTCCGACAATTTATTTTGGGGTATTTACAGGGTTAGCTATGTTATTAGCGATGATTTCTGTTTTAACACTGTTGCCAAAATTAATAATACTTCTCAAACCATTTGGAGATGAGAAAAAAAAATTAATATAATGGTTGATGCTATTAATGATTTTTTTAGTAAAGTAAATTCATTTGATTTAATTTTTTTAATAATTTTAAGTTACAACGTAATCCAGTGTTTTATTAAAGGTTTTTCTTTAAGTTTAATTTCATTTATGAAATGGGTTTTGTCTACAATAGTCACTATTATTTTAGTGCCCAAATTACAGCCCATAGTAAGTAAATACATTGAGTCTGAATTTGTTAATAACTTGGGTTTAGGAATAGCTATTTTTGTAATTACTTTATTTTTAACGATATTAGTCGGAAAAGCATTAAGTAGAGTAGTAACTTGGACCGGTGTGGGTTTTATTGATAAGACATTCGGATTTTTGTTTGGTTTTTTTAAGGGTTATATAGTATTTGTATGTTTATATTCTATTTTAAATTGGTTTTATCCTTACCAGAATTGGGGTATATCAGTTGAAAAAGCTTTTTCATTTAATTTAATTAACAAGGGAAGTGAAATATTAATTGAGGAATTTCCATCGAGTGAGGATTTCATTGACACTAAAGAAAAAATTGAAAATATATAAGACTGATAAGCTAAGAGAAGAATGCGGTATTTTCGGTATTTCAAGCCAAGAAGACGCCTCAGCTGTAGTCGCGCTAGGTTTGCACGCTTTGCAACATAGGGGTCAAGAAGGATGTGGTATTGTCTCTTTTGATGGTAAAAATTATCACTCTGAGAAAAGACAAGGTCTAGTTGGGGATCATTTTACAAATCCAGAAACATTAAAAAAGTTACCAGGTAATTTTGCAATTGGTCATAACAGATATTCTACTACTGGTGAAACTTCTTTAAGAAATATTCAGCCTTTTTTTGCTGATTTGCATATGGGTGGGTTGAGTATTGCTCACAATGGTAATTTAACAAATGCTCTTACCTTAAGGGAAACTTTGGTAAAAGATGGTGCAATTTTTAGAACTACAAGCGATACAGAGACTATTGTTCAGCTTATAGCTAAATCAACGCGAGAAAAATTTACTGATAAGTTAATTGATGCTCTTTTTCAAATCCAGGGAGGATACTCTTTAATATGTATGACAAATAAAAAATTAGTCGGAGTAAGAGATCCATATGGAATAAGGCCTTTGGTCATTGGTAAATTAAAAAATTCTTTTGTGTTTGCTTCAGAAACTTGCGCTCTTGATATTGTTGGAGCAAGATTTTTAAGAGAGGTAGAAAATGGTGAAATCGTCATTATTGAAAATGGAAATATTAAATCAATAAAACCTTTTCCAAAACAAAAACCTAGACCTTGTATTTTTGAGTATATTTATTTTGCAAGACCAGATAGTTTTATAAATCATAAGTGCGCCTATGAGTATAGAAAAAATTTAGGTGCAGAATTAGCAAAAGAAACTGATTTGGATGCAGATCTTGTTGTTCCAGTCCCAGATTCTGGTGTGCCTGCGGCTTTAGGGTATGCAGAATATTCAAAAAAGAAATTTGAATTGGGACTTATAAGAAATCACTATGTAGGTAGAACTTTTATAGAACCAACTCAAAGTATTAGAAGCTTGGGTGTAAAACTTAAGCTTAGTCCAACTAAAACTATAGTAAAAAATAAATCAATTATACTTATAGACGACTCTCTTGTGAGAGGCACAACATGTCTCAAAATTGTGAATATGTTATATGATGCTGGCGCTAAAGACGTTCACGTAAGGATAGCTTGCCCAGAAATAAAATATCCAGACTATTATGGAGTAGATATGCCAACAAAAGAAGAATTGCTCGCATATAAAAAAAATAATAAAGAAATGTGTAATTATATTAAGGCAAAGAGCTTAAAATTCTTAAGTATTGAAGGATTATATGAAGCATTGATAGGTGAAAAAAGAAATTCAAATTATCCTCAATTTAGTGACCACTATTTTACAGGAGAATATCCAGTTAAACCTCATGATAATTTACAAGGTCTTAAAATCAAACAGCTATCTTTATTAAGTGGAAAATCTGTAACTTAATCAACGATTATCAATTTATTTTTAGAATTTAAATAAAGTAATGAGGTATCAATAAATATTGGGATTGAATTTATTTTTTCTTTCAATTTTTGAATAGAATTAATATTACCATTCATATCAATTTTTATAATATAAGAGTTTTTCAAAAAAATATAAAGTTGATTATTTACTAAAATCATACTTTCTAAAAATATTTTTTTTTTCTTCGTATCTAAAAAATCAGCAACTTTTTGATTTAGATCATATGAATAAATTATTTTTCCATTATTTAAATCTATTGCTACTAAAAAACTTTTGTTTGTTATCAAAAACAAATAATTTTTATGTATTATAGGTTTTATGTCTGGTGAAAAATTCTTTTTAAATACAATCGCTCCATTATCTGCATTAACAGCAAAAGTTTCATTGTTTGAAGAAATTATAGCAAGTTCACCATTATTTATAACCTCTGTGCTTAAAAATAAATTGCTTGGATTTACATCAAATGATTTGTTTAAATTCAAAAACCATTTCATTTTCATCGAGTTTAAATCTATAGAATATATTGAACCGTATGTATTTAAAAATAGCAGTATTTCATCACTTATAGATAAATTATTTACAAATTGATTTTTTACAATAGTTTCTTCGGTTGGAAAAAGTTTAATTATATTTCCATTTTTTTTATCAAGAAAGTATAAATTATTATTCTGGTCAGAAGCTATTAACTTATTTTCAAACAATTTGAGATTAGATCTGAAAGGAATTTTATAATTCTTTGCCCAAACTATTTTTTCCCTTACATAATTATAAGCGTATAAATAACCAATATTATCAGCAACATAAATAACATCGTTTTCCGCAATTATGTTTAAAGATTTTTTTATTTTTCTAAATTTTTTTTTGTAGAAATTAAATTTTGAAATAACTTTATTTCCATTAATTGAAAAAACGATTAAACTACCTTTTTCATTAGTAAAAATAAAATTGTTTTTATTAAATAAAACCGGTTGATTTGTGCTATTTCTTGATAGTTTTTTACTCTTAAAAATTATTAGATTTTGACTTTTATATTTAAAATTTTCAGAATTATTGCCTTTATTATAATAGATGTCGTTCCATTGTTGGCTTATTAAAGTATTACCAGATTTAAATATAAAATCATTTTTTTTTGGTATTATTTCACTATATGGATCTTTTGAAGAGGATAAAATCTTAAAATTTTGTTCTACCTTAGTTTGTTTGTTTGAAGTTTCATTTACATTTTTCCAAATGCCAGTTTTATTATCAAATGAGCAATTATTTAGAATGAGTAAAAATATTAATAAAAAAAATTTCATAACTTTTTATTAATTTAGAAAATCTTGTGCTAATGATTTATATTTTGAGTCTTTTTCTATTAATTTTTTTAATAATTCATTCCCTTTTTCAACTTCAGAAGTTTTTATTAAATATAAAGCTTTTTTAAAAATTAATAAATCTTTTTGCACTTTGGATAAACTCATATCCTCCACAATTTTAAAATAATCCAAAATTTTCACTTTACTTTTCTCTAAATCATTATCTAAAATAGAACCAAGAGCTAAAACTGAATAAAATTTATTTTTACTCAAAATAATTTCTTCAAATATTTGCTTTGACGCAGTATTGTTTTCTTGTGCTAATTTTAATCCTGCTTCTATATATTTTTCGGAAATATGAGAGTTCTTTTTATCTATATTGATATTCCAGAAAATATAAAAAAGTAAAGTTATAAATATTGCGCTTAAAGAAATAATTAATTTCAACTTATTTTCTCTCCAAAAAAAATTCAATTTATCAGTAAAATTTTTTTTATTTTCTATATTTTGTTCCATTTAAAAAATTTTTCGTAGCTGGAAATTTATTTATTCTTACATCCCTTGCATATTTTTTTACAGCTTTTTCAACTAATCTATCTAAATTTAAGTATTTTTTTACAAATTTAGGATAAAAACCACTCAGACCTATCATATCATCTGTTACAAGAATTTGACCGTCACAGTTACTTGAAGATCCTATTCCTATTGTGGGTATTTTTAAATTTGAAGTGATAACTTTTGATGCCTTCGGCGTTATACACTCTAAAACTATTGAGAAAGCTCCTGCTTTTTCAATAGCTAAGGCCTCGTTTAGTAGTTTTTTAATTGAAATCGAGGAAGTTCCTTCAAGTTTAAATTTTTTTTTAAATTGTGGTGTATATCCTATGTGACCCATCACAGGTATATTTTTATCTGTCAGTGACTTAATAATTTTAAAGTTTCTGGAATTACTCTCCAGTTTTACTGCATCACATTTAGTATTTTTTATAATAAGTTTAGCATTTTTTACTGCAATTTTTTTATTTCCATAGGTATTTTTTGGCATATCAACGACTAGCAAAGATTTTTTGATTCCCTGTTTCACACTCAAAGTATGTTGAATAATATTATCTAAAGTAATTTTATGGGTATTTTCAAATCCATATAAGACGCTAGCCATAGAATCTCCTACAAGAATAATATCACAATAACGGTCAAGAATTTTAGCAAAGCTTTTTGAATAAGCAGTCAAACTTACTATTTTAGATTTATTTTTTTTATTTAAAATCTTTCTGATTTTTTTATTCATCATTCTAATTCGATGGTACTTGGGGGTTTGGAAGTAATATCATAAACTACTCTATTTATACCCTTTACATTATTAACAATTTTATTGGAAATTATATCTAAAAAATTTTTTGGAAAATTAAAGTAATCTGCGCTCATACCGTCTTCTGAAATAACAGCTCTTAATAAACATATATTCTCATAAGTCCTTGAGTCTCCCATTACTCCAACTGTTTTTATTGGAAGTAAAGCAGCATAAGCTTGCCAAATTTTATAATATAAATTATTTTTCTTTAATTCATTAATGTAGATAGAGTCTGCTTCTTGGAGAATCTTAATTTTTTCTTTTGAAATATTTCCAAGAATTCTAATGGCTAAGCCAGGTCCAGGAAAAGGATGTTTATAGTTAATTTTATCAATTAGTCCTAAAGATTTTCCCAGTACTCTTACTTCATCTTTAAAGAATTCTTTTAAGGGCTCAATAAGTTTTAAATTCATTTTTTTTGGCAACCCCCCGACATTATGATGTGATTTTATTTTTGATGTTTTACTTCCTGTTGAAGTCTTACTTTCTATTATGTCAGGATAAAGTGTTCCTTGAGCTAGGAATTTGATATTTTGTATTTTTTTAGCCTCTTTTTCAAAAACTTTGATAAAAAGATTTCCTATCATTTTTCGTTTTTTTTCTGGATTAGAAATATTATTTAATTTTTTCAAAAATAAATTTGATGCATTAATTAATTTAACATTAAGTTTATATTTTTTTTTAAAAATCTTATAAGTATATTTGAATTCATCTTTTCTCATCAGACCTGTATCTACCATAATACATATAAGATTTTTTTTAATAGCTTTATTAATCAATAAAGCAACAACACTACTATCTACTCCACCTGAAAGAGCGCAAATTACTTTTTGGTTTTTTACAGTTTTCTTAATAGCATCTATTAACTTATCTTTTTGAGATACAACACTCCACTTTTTTTTTATTTTACAAATTCTAAACAAAAAGTTTTTAAATATTTGCTTTCCATTTTCTGTGTGAGTTACTTCAGGGTGAAATTGTACACCGTAAATTTTTTCTTTTGAGTTTTCAATAATAGTTAGTCTAGAGTTTTTTGTGGAAGCAATAATTTCAAATGATTTAGGTAATTTAACTACTGCATCCTCATGGCTCATCCATACAGATTTTTTTTTATTTAAATAATTATATGTAAGTAAGGATTTTTTTTTTTTAATTAAAAAAGCTCTTCCAAATTCACGTTTTTTCTTCGAAGATTTAATTTTTCCACCAAATAATTTAGCTATAAGTTGCAAGCCGTAACAAATACCTAGTATTGGTATTTTTTTTTCAAATATTTCTTTGGGTACTCTTTGAAATCTTCTTTTCGTAACTGTAGACGGTCCTCCTGAAAATATAATCCCTTTAATTTTTTTATAATCATTAATTTTTAAAATTTTGTTAGATGGAATTACTTCTGAATACACGCCTAAATCTCTTACTCTTCTTGCTATAAGTTTGGTCACCTGAGAACCAAAATCAACAATTAGAATTTTATCTTTATCGTTATGAAATTGCATTTATTTTTTGGATAAATTTTCAATTTCTATTTTAAGATTTTTACTTTGTTCACAAAGCTCTTTACAAAATGTAATTAATTTGTCATTTAACTCCTTGCTTTTCTTGTAATCAGATATCTCTAGCATTAGCTTAGCAAGGTTAAATACTGCTTCCTCATTTTTTGGATTTAGTAAAATTACTGTTTTTAAATTTTGCTCTTGTAGATCTTTTTTGTCTAAATCTCCAAATATTTTTGATAAAAAAAGATAAGATAGCTCGCTCTTGGGATTGTAGACTATATCTTGTTCAAATTTAAATTTAGCTTCGTCAAATTTTTTATTTTCATATAAATTTAAGCCCTCCTCGAAATATTGGGTGTTGGCATTTAATAAATTAGTTGAGAAAATTAATATTAAGATGATTATTAAAAATCTGAAAATCATAATTTAAAATTTATTGATTTTTGAGTCATTTCAACACTATGCACCATACTTTCATAAAATCCAGCTTTTGTAATTTTGATAAATTTGGCGTTTTTTGATATCTCTGCTAAATTTTTTGCACCAATATATCCCATCGATGAACGTAGGCCCCCTTGTAGCTGATAAATTATTTTTGAAACATTTCCTTTATACTCCACTCTACCTTCAACACCCTCAGGAACAAATTTTGATTTATCTTTGAAATTTTTTTGAAAATATCTATTAGCTGAACCAGATGACATTGCACCAATAGATCCCATTCCCCTATATTGTTTATAAATTTTTCCTTTAATACTAAATTTTTTACCTGGACTTTCGTTAGTGCCCGCAAATATAGACCCCATCATTATTGCATCAGCGCCAGCAGCTAATGCTTTTGCAATGTCACCAGAAAATTTAATTCCACCATCTGAAATAATTTTAATTTTTTTATTTTTTAAAGCTTTTTTGACTTCAATAATAGCAGATATTTGTGGTACACCGATCCCAGCTACCATTCTTGTGGTGCAAATTGATCCAGGACCAATTCCAACTTTTATTATATCGGCTCCAGAATTGTATAATTTTGTTGCAGCCTCTCCTGTTGCAATATTGCCCACACATAATGGTATAGATTTTTCAACTTTTTTTAACTTTGCTAAAATTTCTAAAACTTTTTTACTGTGACCGTGCGCAGTATCTATTACAATTAAATCGCATCCATTTGATATTAATGATTTAGCTCTTTCAACATCTACTTTATTTGTACCAATGGCGGCACCAACATACAAATTTCTTTTTTTTACTTTTGCTATTTCTTTTGATTGATCTTTAATACTTAAATTACGATGAATAATTCCTATGCCACCGGCCTTACCAATTGCTATTGCCATCTTCGACTCAGTAACAGTATCCATAGCAGAGGATAAAAAAGGCACCTTTAAATTTATTTTTTTTGTTAATCTAACTGAAACATCTGTATCAGACGGAAGAACATCGGAGTACTGCGGGAGCAGCAGTACGTCGTCAAAGGTTAGGGATTCTTTAATTGATACCATATAAACTTATATACAATTTTTGAAATTTATAAAGTCTTTAAAATCTTACAATGTAAATAAGTTTCTTTTGATTCTTTTCTGCTGGACGCAGGCTTTAAAAAATTTACTATTTTAAATATAGATTTTGCTTGATTCTTTACCTTTATAAAATCTTCGCCCATAAATAGTTTTGAGACAAATACTCCATTATTTTTAAGAATTTTAGAGGAAAATTCAATTGCTTCTGAACATAATTCGTTGGTTCTAATTGAGTCGAGTGATTTGTTGCCTGTTGTATCTGCGGCCATATCGGAGATAACAATGTCTAAATTCTCTTGAAAATAATTTGTTATTTTTTCTTTTGTGCTAGTTTCAAAAATATCACAATTTAAAAATTCTACATTTTTTATCGGCTCCATTGGCTTTATATCAATAGATAAAATTTTTCCACTATGGATTATATTGCTTGCAACTTGAGACCAGCCGCCAGGACTAGAACCTAAATCTAATAATTTTGAATTATTTTTTATAAATTTAAATTTTTTATTAAGATCAATTAATTTAAAAGAGGCTCTCGACCTGAAACCTAATATTTTTGATTTTTTAAAAAAGGGATCTCTTTTCTGTTTAATTTTCCAAGTATTGCTTTTTTTTATTTTTTTTGATTTTTTCATTACAAAATATCTTCATGGTCCTCATCAGATATTTTTATAGAATATTTTTTTTGCTGATTTCGATAGATCGCGATACTTACTGGGATTGATATTAAATAAACGATACCAAAAATTAATAGAGTTTCAAAAGTATAAAATAAAAGAGAAATAAATATTATTCCAGCAGCTAATAATAAAAATACTGTAGTTTTTGAGGAAATAGATATTTTTTTTAAAGAAAGAGTTGGAATTTTGCTTACTAACAATAGAGCTATCA